>Ga0206683_10000055_pt1 | contig 72649 bp, 72 predicted proteins | sample M280m12015metaG_FD_155483 | JGI IMG/M metagenome (GOLD analysis project Ga0206683, IMG submission 155483) | Ammonia-oxidizing marine archaeal communities from Monterey Bay, California, United States - M2 80m 12015 | ecosystem: Environmental > Aquatic > Marine > Intertidal zone | place: USA...
TATTTAATTCAAAAGAAGGTAAGATAGGTGTTGTTGTTACTTTCCTAGCAATTTTGGAATTACTAAAAGATTCTCTGATAGAAATTGTTCAATCAGAAGAATTTGGTCCTATCCACATTAAAGGAATAGAAGAGGTACATTAAATGGAACACCAATTAAATGAAATCATAGAAGCTTTGCTGTTATCAGCTTCAAGACCCGTAAGCATTGAAGAAATAGAAAAAGTATTCGTTGAAAATCCGCCTTCGAGAGAAGAGATTAGAAATTCATTAAATGAAATAGAAGAAAATTGCTTAAATCGAGGTATAGAATTAAAAAAAGTTTCAAGCGGGTATAGATTGCAAGTGAAGCAGGATCTTTCTGGCTACGTTGCAAAGTTGTGGGAAGAAAGGCCTCAGAGATTCTCAAAAGCAACTTTGGAAACTCTATCTTTAATTGCTTATAAGCAACCAATTACTAGAGGTGAAATTGAAGAGGTCAGAGGAGTTACGGTTGGAACCCAATTAATGAGAGGCCTTATGGAAAGAGGCTGGGTTAAGATTGTGGGTCAAAGAGATGTACCTGGCAGGCCTTCTTTATACGCTACCACAAAAGAATTTCTAGATTATTTTGGGCTACAGCACTTAAGAGAACTTCCAGAGCTCCCTGAATTGCCTGACTTAAAATCTTTAGACCTAGAACTTCCTATTGAAGAAGCTGATCAATTCGAAGAAGATCAAGTCCCTCAATCACTAAGTTAAAGGAACTGTGAAACAGAGGGTTCACAAGGTCCTTGCCGACCATGGCCACGGTTCTAGAAGAGGGATAGAGCAGTTAATCAGACAGAATAAAGTTGAAGTTAATGGCAAGATTGCAGTAATAGGTCAGCTCGTCTCTGAAAAAGATTCCTTTAAAATTGAAGGAAAGAATATTGTTCTCAGTCGCAAAGGACGTATAGACACCAGGGTATTAATGTATAACAAAAAGGTTGGAGAGGTTTCGACCAGAAATGACCCTGAAAATAGACCTACGGTCTTCGATAATTTGCCTAGACTGAATTCTGGAAGGTGGGTTTCTGTAGGAAGGTTGGATATAAATACCTCGGGATTAATATTATTCACTAACAAGGGAGAATTGGCCAATCAACTCATGCATCCTTCTTCTATGATTGAGCGTGAATACGTAGCGAGAATACATGGTTTGGTTACAAAGAAAGTTGTGCAAAAACTAGTGGATGGAGTAAAACTTGAAGATGGGCTAGCACGATTCACTGATGTGCAAGAAGGTAAAAAGGGGAAGACTAACCAATGGTTTGCAATGGTCATCATGGAAGGAAGGACGAGAGAAGTTAGAAGGTTATGGGAAAGTCAGGATTTACAAGTATCAAGGCTAAAGAGAGTTAGATACGGGGATTTATTTCTACCTGCAAATTTAAGGCAGGGTTCTTATAAAGAGTTATCAAAAAGTGAAGTGAAAGTTATTGAGCATTTATAGATTGACCATTTATATCTTTGCTCTCATCACACATAAGGTAAACGTACAAGTTCATTATTTCCTTAGGTAGAGGGTTTGTTTCTGGGTCTTCAGCAGGGTACGCTTCCTCTCTCATTTTTGTTCTTACTGCACCAGGATTAATGCAATTAACCCTTATTTTGGTGGTGTTTTCTAACTCATCTGCAAAAACCTCCATCATTCCTTCAGTAGCAAATTTACTAATTGCATATGCGCCCCAATAAGCTCTTCCTTTTTTTCCTACACCCGAAGAAGTAAACACCACAGAGCCTAGCTTAGAATGATTTAATAAAGGCAATAAGGTTTTTGTAAGAAGAAAAGCCGAATCCAGATTCACGTTCAGTACTTTTTTCCAAATAGAATATTGGTATTGTTCAAGAGGCTTTTTTTCACCTAAAACCCCTGCGTTGTTTATAAGGCCATCTAATTTACCAAACTTATCTAGAATGGCTTCCTTCACGTTTAGATATTCCTCTTCTTGAGCACTTTCAAAATCCATAGGATGAATTAAAGGTTCTTTGAAGTCTTGCTGAACAACCTCTTCATAAAGACTTTCTAGTTTTTGCGTATCTTTACTTAAGAGTATTAGCTGAGCACCAAATTGGGATAATGTTTTTGCTGCAGCTCTTCCAATTCCTGAACCCGCTCCAGTAATTAGAATTGTTTTATCTTTCAAACAATCCTTAGAAGGTTCGAAATCATTCATGATTAATGGCTCTCTATAATTATATTTATTTCTAGAGGGTGATTAATTATGAAATCTGCACCCCAGTCTGAAGCAGTATCGTCTTTAGGTATATATCCATAGGCTGCTGCTACTGTTCTCATTTTTGCAGATTTGCCTGAATTTATATCAATTTGATGATCACCTACGTATATGGAATTTTTAGATAAAACATTTGTTAATTCACAGGCCAATTCTAAACCTTTAGGACTAGGTTTCCTTTCCCCAACATCATCTGGGCAAATCAAGAAATCAGGATTAATACGAGAAAATTTTTCATTCACAATGGGCTCAGCAAACTTTCTGGGTTTGTTAGTTACGATTCCCCAATTCTTATTTTTGTCTTTAAGGTTAAAAAGTACTTCACTCATTCCGTCAAAGAGATTTGCGCCTAAGCAACACTTTTCATAGATTTCCAGTAATTCAAGTCTAGCCTTTTCAATTTCTTCCTCTTGATTTTCGTCCAAGTTTAAGGAATAACGAGCAAGGCTAGCCGCACCTTGAGAAACTCTCGATCTGACTTCAGAGAAATCTCCAGATTCCAATCCATTCTTTTCCCTTAGCTTATTAACTGCATAGAAGAAATCAGGTGCAGTGTCTAGCAAAGTTCCATCTAAATCAAAAGCGTATAATTGAATTTCTTCCACTCTTACTCTTTGCTTGCGTGAACCATGTAATTAACTTGTATATCCTTTCCAAGCCAGTAATAGTCAGTTATAGGGTTGTAGCTTAAACCAGTGGTTTCTTTAAGGGTTAATCCAGAATCTCTGATCCAGCTAGCTAGCTCTGAAGGTTTGATAAATTTTGAATATTCATGAGTGCCTTTCGGCAATAAGTTTAATATGTATTCCGCACCTATTACCGCGAATAAATAAGATCTTGGGTTTCTGTTTATTGTTGATAAAAAGATATCGCCTTTATCTTTTAATAAAGCACAACAACTTTCAATGATTTTATCGGGAGCAGGGACGTGTTCGAGCATCTCTAAACAAGTAATTACATCAAATGAATCATTCTGATTCTTCGATATAAAGTCTTCCACAGTTGATTCCAAATAAGTTGCTTTGCTGTTTACCGAATTGGCATGAGACCTTGCCACGCCTATGGTTTGAGGTGAGGCATCTATTCCTATAACTTCTGCTCCAGCTTCACTAAGTGCTTCCGTTAATATTCCACCTCCACAACCAATATCTAAAACTTTCTTCCCTTTAAGGCTAGTTCTCTCTTTAATAAAATTCAGTCTTAATGGGTTAATCTGGTGGAGCGGTTTGAATTCACCCTCAAGGTCCCACCACTTTTCAGCAATATCGTTAAATTTTTTAATCTCTTCAGGGTCTAAATTTTTTATGTTCATTGTTAGCGTTTTTCATTAAACTTGTTTAGGAACTCAGAGTCCCAAATAAAACTTAATAATGCAAATATTCTTTCCCAAAGAAGAGGATCAAGAAATCCGCGCCACCATTTTACCTGAAGTGGCAAAGAAGTTTGTCGATTTAGGGTTAGAGGTTGTTATAGAAGAAGGTTTAGGGTCTTCAATTTTTATTGATGATGACCTTTATTCTGAAGTAGGGTCGATAATATCAGATTCTAGAGAGACCGCCTTTAATTCTGCTGACATAGTTTGCAGAATAAATAAGCCAGACAAAGAAGAAATAGCTAAGTTAAAAAAGAAAAGTATTCATATAAGTTTCTTAGATCCTTTTAATGAAGCAGATCTGGTAAAGGAATTTGCAAACCAAGAAGTAAGTGCCATCAGCATGGAATTAGTCCCAAGAATAACTAGAGCTCAAAAGATGGATGCTCTGAGCTCTCAAGCAAATTTAGCTGGATATGCAGCTGTCGTAGAAGCTTCTCGAACTATCAACAAATCCTTTCCTATGATGATGACCGCCGCAGGAACCATCTCCCCTTCAAGGGTTTTTGTAATAGGAGTAGGCGTTGCTGGGCTGCAGGCCATTGCAACTGCTAAAAGACTTGGCGCAAGAGTAGAGGCTTTTGATACAAGGCCAGTTGTTGAAGAACAGGTTAAATCGTTGGGGGCTAAATTCGTAAAGATTGATATAGGTGAGACTGAAGAAACTGACCAAGGATATGCTAAAGAGCTTACTGAAGAACAAATTAAGATGCAGCAAGAAGGGATGAAAAAGATTTGTTCACAATCTGATGTTGTAATAACAACTGCACAAGTCTTTGGTAGACCAGCTCCAAGGATTGTTACTAACGAAATGGTTCAAGCCATGCAGCCGGGTAGCGTAATTGTTGATATGGCAGTATCCACTGGAGGAAATGTGGAAGGATCAAAGGTTGATGAATATGTTTTTGAAAATGGCGTTACTATAATTGGAATGTCCAATTTACCTGGAGAAGTAGCTAAAGACGCTTCTCAAGTTTACGGAGCCAATTTATTTAATATGATTGAAGAATATTGGGACGTGGAAAATAAGATTCTTAATTTTGACCTAACTGATGACGTTCTAAAGGGTTGCGTGATAACGCATGAAGGAAAAATTGTTAATGATTTAGTGAAGGATAGGATGTAATCGTGGAAAGCCAAATAATCTTACTGGTCTTTATTTTAGTTTTATCTATTTTCTTAGGAGTTGAGCTAATAACCAAGGTGCCTTCAACTTTACATACACCGCTTATGTCTGGAGCTAATGCAATATCAGGTATAACTCTTGTAGGGGCCATCCTGTCTTCAGGATCTTCTGAAATAATCACAATTATTTTAGGCACATCTGCTGTTTTTTTTGCTTCTATTAATGTTGTAGGCGGTTACCTGGTTACAAACAGAATGCTTAGCATGTTTAAGAAGAAATAATGGACATTTCAATACTAGTAAATCTAACTTATATAGCTGCCTCTATTTTGTTCATAGTAGGTTTAAAAATGCTAGGTTCTCCTGATACAGCTAGACAAGGTAATTTATTATCAGCTTCAGGCATGTTGTTAGCAGTAGTGATTACTTTATTGGATCAAAATATTATTGATTATAGGTTTATTGCTGGTGCCTTACTTGCTGGAAGCATAGTAGGTTATTTTGCCGCGACTAAAGTTCAAATGACTTCGATGCCAGAAATGGTGGCTATCTTTAACGGATTTGGTGGTATAGCAAGTTTACTAGTAGGTTCAGCTGAGTACGTGGTAAGTCCTTTAGACAATCCGGCTCTCATGGGGGCCATTTATCTTACTGTATTGATTGGAGGTCTTACATTTACAGGTAGTTTAATTGCTTACGGTAAACTTTCTGAAGTTATCTCTGGTAAGCCTTTCCTTTATAAAGGTCAACAATTTGTTAATGGTTTACTTCTTTTAGCTATCTTGTTTGTTGGGGTCAACATGCTCTTTGTGCAAGGAATAATAAGCCCTAACGAGACGCTTCTTCTACTAATTAGCTTAGCTTTTATTTTAGGAATTCTTTTTGTTATTCCTATTGGAGGAGCCGACATGCCTGTTGTGATAGCTTTATTAAATAGCTTTTCAGGATTAGCAGCTTGTGCAGCGGGGTTTGTTATTACAAACAATGTATTAATTGTTGCAGGAGCTCTTGTTGGAGCAAGCGGACTTATTCTTACCAACATCATGTGTAAAGCCATGAACAGATCCCTAGCTAATGTTCTGTTTAGTGGATTTGGAGCTGTATCTGATTCAAATTCTGAAGGAAGTGAAGAGCAAGGTGAAGTCAGCCCTATCAGCGCTCAAGACGCTTATCTAATTTTAGAAGCTGCTTCGTCAGTTTTAATTGTTCCAGGATATGGAATGGCGGTAGCTCAAGCTCAACATGCTGTAAGAGAGTTAGGAGAGTTGCTTGAAGCAAATGGAGCTGAAGTTAAGTACGCCATTCACCCAGTGGCTGGAAGGATGCCTGGTCACATGAACGTTTTATTGGCCGAAGCAAACGTTTCTTATGATGTTCTTGTAGAGCCAGAAGACGTTAATCCAATTATGGAAACAGTTGATGTCTGTATGGTTATTGGGGCGAATGACGTTGTTAATCCGGACGCAAAAGAGAATGAAAGCAGTCCTATTTATGGTATGCCTATTATTGAAGTCGATAATTCCAAAACAGTTTTTGTTTTAAAACGTTCCATGGCTTCGGGGTTTGCTGGCATTCAAAACCCACTTTTTTTCAAATCCAATACGAGAATGCTCTTTGGGGATGCTAAGGAAACTGTATCAACTCTAGTATCTGAATTTAAAGGCTAAATAGCCTTATTTTTGTAGATTTTTACGAAGTTTTTTTAGCCAAAATATGGTAAAATCTTACCAACTTGATACTTAGAAAATTACAAAAAAATTACTCTAATTTCTTAAGAGAATGGGCAGTGTCTTCTGCCTTCAAAATCAGTATACGGAAATAAAATATGGGCGAAATAACTGCAAAAGAGATTGTTCCAATAGATATAGAAAAGGAGCTGAAGCAATCCTATTTAGATTACGCAATGAGCGTAATAGTAGGCAGGGCCTTGCCTGATGCTAGAGATGGTCTTAAGCCGGTTCATAGACGTGCTTTATACGCCATGCATGTTTTAAATAATGATTTTGGTAGACCACACAAAAAGTCAGCAAGAATTGTAGGTGACATTATTGGCAAATACCATCCTCATGGAGATAGTGCTGCATATGAAACCATTGTAAGGATGGCACAGTGGTGGTCGTTAAGGTATCCACTGGTAGACGGACAAGGAAACTTTGGTTCGATGGATGGAGATGGACCAGCTGCTCAGAGATATACAGAAGTTCGAATGGCAAAGATCTCTCAAGAACTTTTAGCAGACCTTGATAGAGAGACTGTAAATTTTGTTGAAAATTATGACGGTACGGAAACAATGCCTGAAGTCCTTCCGACGAGAGTACCTAATATGCTTGTTAATGGTTCTGCAGGAATAGCAGTTGGAATGGCAACCAATATGGCTCCGCATAATTTAAATGAAACTCTTTTAGCCTGCTTAGCCTTTATAGAAAATCCAGAAATATCTACGTCAGATTTAATGGAATTCATCCCTGGACCGGACTTTCCTACTGGTGGAATAATAAACGGAAAAGCTGGGATTGTAAGTGCTTATGAAACTGGAAAGGGAAGAGTAAAGATTAGAGCTAAAACCCATTTTGAAGATGAAGAGCAGGATAAAGCCAAGATAGTAATTACAGAAATGCCTTACCAAGTTAACAAATCTAAGTTAATTGAAAAGATAGCCGAGCTATCTAGAGATAAGAAAATCGAAGGAGTTAGAGATATAAGAGATGAGTCTGATAAAGATGGAGTTAGGGTCGTAATTGATCTTAAATCAGGACATATTCCAGATGTCTTACTAAACAATTTATTTACTCAAACACAAATGCAAACAGTCTTTGGAATTAATAACGTAGCTTTAGTTGACGGTGAGCCTAAGCTCTTAACTCTAAAGTCTATGCTTTCTGTATTTTTTAACCACAGGAAAGAAGTAGTTTCTAGAAGAACTTTCTATGATTTAAGAAGGGCTAAAGAAAGAGGCCATGTGCTAGAAGGACTTACCATAGCTTTAGCTAATATCGATGCCATGATAGATTTAATTAAAAAATCAAAAGAAGGGTCAGAAGCAAAACAGAAGCTACTTTCTAAAAAATGGAAACCAGGGAAAGTTATCTCTATGTTAAAGAAGGCTGGTCCAGATGCCTGTAAGGTAGATGGTTCTGATGAATCTCTAGGGCTTGTTGGCAAGACTTATCAATTGTCTGAAGTTCAAGCTCAAGCAATTTTGGACATGAGGCTCCAGAGGTTAACTGGACTAGAGCAAGATAGGCTTATAGCTGAATACGAAGAAATAATAGACCAAATTTCTTATTTGCTTGGAATACTGAATAATTCAGAAAAATTAGTAGAAGTAGTGACGGATGAATTAAAGGAAATTCAAGAAAAATACAAAGATGATAGGAGAACTGAAATACAAGAGTCTTCTGCCGACCTAAGTGCAGAAGATTTAATCACTCCGGAAGATAGGGTGGTAACAATTTCACATGAAGGCTATGCAAAAACACAACCTTTAGAAGAATATAGAGCCCAGAGAAGAGGCGGCACTGGTAAAACAGCAGCTTCGGTTAAAGATGAAGATTTTGTAGAACAATTGCTTGTAGCAAACACCCACACAACTTTACTCTGCTTCTCAAACCTTGGGCAAGTGTATTGGTTGAAGGTTTATGAGATACCTTCTGCTGGCCGTGCTGCGAAAGGAAGACCTTTAGTTAATCTTATACAACTTAGCGAAGGGGAAAGAATAACTAGCATGGTCCCTGTAGAAGAATATGACGATAAGCATTTTGTTTTAATGGCTACCAAAGCAGGAACGGTTAAGAAAACGGTATTGACGGAATTCTCAAATCAAAGAAAAGGTGGAAAAAGGGCAATAACTTTACTTGAAGGAGATGAATTAGTAGGCACAACAGTAACTGATGGAAGTAAATTTGTAATGTTGGTTTCAAATGCAGGCAAAGCTGCGCATTTCTCTGAGACAGAAGTTAGATCTATGGGCAGAACTGCTAAAGGAGTCAGGGGTATAAAACTTGATAAGGATCAATTCGTTATCTCTTTGATTATTCCGGAAGAAGAAGCATCTATTTTTACGGTCAGTGAAAATGGCTTCGGCAAAAGATCAAAGTCTGTAGATTTTAGAAAGACAAGAAGAGGAGCTAAAGGCGTTATAGCTATGCAGATTTCTGATAGAAATGGACAACTCATAGGCGCAGCACAAGTTACAGATGACGATGAATTGATGCTTATATCTGATAAAGGAATGCTTGTTAGAACAAGAGTTTCTGAAGTTAATGTCATAGGCAGAAACACTCAAGGCGTAACAGTTATTAGACTTAAAGATTCTGAAAAATTAATAAGCATCGCACCTATAAGCGAAGAGTTCATAGGGGACGATGACTAGTGACAAGAAGATTTAATTTTGGTGCCGGTCCGGCTGCCATGCCAGAGGTCGTATTAGAGGAAGTCCAACAAGAATTACTTGATTGGAAGAACATGGGCCTGTCGGTAATGGAGATCAGTCACAGAAGTCCAGAATTTATAGAGATTGCTAAACAGGCAGAATCAGATTTTAGGGATTTATTAGATGTAACTGATAGCTACGCTGTGTTATTTCTTCATGGAGGCGCTACATTACAAAACGCCATGATACCGCTTAACTTATCACCTGAGGGAGGAACAGCAGACTACGTCAATACTGGTCATTGGGCAAATAGGTCGATTAGTGAAGCTAAAAAATACACTGATGTAAATATAGCCGCTTCTTCAGAAGATAAAAATTTTACTTATTTTCCTAAACAGTCTTCATGGAGTTTAAGTAAAAATACTGCCTACGTTCATATAACTCCTAATGAAACAATTGGAGGTTTAAGGTTTAAGGACTTAGAAGATTCAGAAGTTCCTATCGTGGCAGATTATTCATCAGGAATATTATCTGAAGTTATTGATGTCAGTAAATTCTCGCTAATTTATGGGGGAGCACAAAAGAATATAGGACCAGCTGGTCTAGGCTTTGCAATTATAAAGAAAGATCTTTTAGGAAAAGCTCAATCAATTACACCAACAATGCTAAATTATTCTGAAATGCATGAAGGGGGATCCATGTACAACACTCCACCGACCTTTGCTTGGTATGTGGCTGGTAAGATATTTAAATGGTTGAAATCTAAGGGCGGGGTATCTGAAATGGAAAAACTAAATAATAGAAAAGCAAAGAAGTTATATTCTTTCATAGACCAATCAGACTTTTATGAGAATAAGATTAATAAAGAAGACAGATCAATAATGAATATTCCATTTCAATTAAACAACGAGGATTTAAACTCTCAATTTTTAGAAGAATCTAGAGACTCTGGATTGTTGGCGCTTAAAGGTCATAGGTCTGTTGGAGGTATGAGGGCTAGTATCTATAATGCTATGCCTGAAGAAGGAGTAGATGCCCTGGTAGACTTCATGAAAGCATTTGAGAAAGAACGAGCTTGACCCGATATGAATAAGAAAAAAGACCTTAATTCTATTAGAGATAAAATAGATTCTTTAGATGAAAGAATACTTTCCTTATTAAATGAAAGAGCTAATCTTGCAATTGACGCAGGTAAAGCAAAGGAAGATTCAATAAAATATAAGCCAGCTAGAGAGGCGGCGGTCTTTAATAAACTTAAAGACACAAATAAAGGACCTTTAAGTAATGATCAAATAATTTCTATATACAATGAAATTATTTCAGCGTGTAGATCAACAGAATCTGATCTAAAAGTAGCTTATTTAGGACCCGAGGGGACTTACTCTCAGTCGGCACTTCAAAGTAAGTTCGGTTCGTCAGTTGAAACAAAACCAGAACCTTCTATTAGATCAGTATTTGAAGAAGTTAAGAAAGGATTGTGTGATTTTGGAATTGTACCGATAGAGAATTCATCAGAAGGGTCAGTGAATCTAACTTTAGATTGTCTAATGGAGTTTGATTTAACTATATGCGGCGAAATAGAGATGAGAATTGAACATAATTTAATTGGTTATAACAAGCCAATGCCAAAAGAAGGCATAGAAATCCATGCTCATGAGCAGGCTTTAGCCCAGTGTAAAGATTGGTTGTCTTCATATTGTCCTCAAGCAAAGCTTGTACCTGTAAGCAGCAATTCACAGGCCGCTATAAATGCTTCTGCAAGTGAAGGTGTTTTAGCGATAGGCGGCAAAGAAGCAGCTCAAAAATATGATTTAGATATTTTAGATAGCAATATAGAAGACAGTTCCTCCAATACGACTAGATTTATAGTTATAGGAAAGAGTCAATCTAGTCAAACAGGCAATGACAAAACTTCTATCGTTGTTACAACTAGAAATGAGGAAGGTGCTTTATACTCAGTTTTACTTCCTTTCAATAAACTTTCTTTAAATCTAACCCACATAACATATAGACCTTCTAAGAAAGATAAGTGGCACTATTCTTTCTTTCTAGATTTTGAAGGCCATGCAGGTGAAGATGACGTTCAAAAACTTTTTAAGCAGTTAAATAATCTTAATGCAGAAGTAAAGATTTTGGGGTCTTTCCCTAAAGCCATTACTTAAAATTATGAACCTTAAAGAATTAGTCAATAAAGGCATTCTAGATTTGAGTCCTTATAAACCAGGCAAGCCCATTGAAGACTTAGAAAGAGAATTGGGTATAAAGAATGCTATTAAATTAGCTAGCAATGAAAACCCTTTGGGTCCTAGTCCATTAGCGATAGACGCTGTCACCAAAATATTAAACGGCACTCACAGGTACCCTGATGGCAATGCCTTAAGGCTTAAAGAGTGCCTAAGTAATAAATTTAAGGTTGATATTAATTGCTTAACTATAGGGAATGGATCTAATGAAATTATTGAGTTTATTGCTCGAAGCTTTTTATCAGATAAAGACAGTGCAATTTATTCGGAGCATGCTTTTGCTGTTTATCCTTTAGTAGTTCAAGCAGCAGGAGCGGAAGGTATAGAAGTCCCGGCAATAGATTATGGTCACGACCTTGAAGAAATGCATAAGGCTGTGAAAGGGAATACGAAATTAGTATTTATAGCTAACCCTAATAATCCTACTGGAACTTTCTTATCACCGAAAGAAATAGAATCTTTCTTAGATAATTTAGATAAAAATATTATAGTTTTACTAGACCAAGCCTATTTTGATTACTCTTCATACAGCAATAAAGATATCAGCTTTGATTTAATTAAAAATTATCCTAATTTAATTATAAGTAGAAGTTTTTCTAAAGCTTATGGCTTAGCAGGTTTTCGAATTGGTTATTCGGTTTCATCTCCAGAAGTTGCAGATTTCTTAAATAGAGTTAGACAACCATTTAATGCAAATTCCTTAGCTTTAGTTGCGGCCGAGGTTGCTTTATCGGATGACATTCATCTAAAAAAATCTTTAGAAATTAATTTAGATCAGAAAAGCATTCTCCTGAAGGGTTTGAAAGACTTAGGCTACGAATGCATACCGAGTGAAGGTAATTTCATTAGCTTTAATAGCAATGGGGACGGACAAAAGTTATTTGAAGGTTTATTAAACGAAGGTGTAATAGTCAGGACCTTAGGGGTGTACAAAATGCCAAATCACTTAAGAACAACAATTGGTCTCCCTGAAGAGAATTCATTTTTTTTAGAAAAGTTATCTGCTTTGTCTTAGACCTATGAGCTCTTCTATAAATTTTAAGAATATTTTAGTAGTAGGAGTAGGTCTTATTGGCGGTTCAATAATAAGAGCTTTAAAAGAGAGTTCTTTTTCTGGTGAGGTTTATGGAATAGATAGTGATAAAGGGGCAGTGACTTCTGCCCATGATCTTGGGTTCATACAAAATAAAGATATGAATATTCCTAAAGATTTAGATGATCTTTTAGTTATCTTTTCTGTTCCTGTCCTCTCTATTAAAGAAGCTTTGTCTCAAATAAACATAATGATAAATACTGAAAATGTTATTTATACAGATACGCTAAGTGTCAAATCTTCAATCCTTAATACTTTGAAAGTTTTAGATAAAACCGTTCTAAAAAGATTTGTTTTATCTCATCCTATAGCAGGATCTGAACAAAGCGGTTTTAAGGCTTCTTCTGCAACACTATTTAAAGAAAAGTTAAGCATCGTCTGCCCCCATGAGGATAACTCAGAACTAGACGTTTCTAAAATTGAAGACTTTTGGAAAGCATTAGGGTCTTATACAAAAAAATTATCTGCCAATGACCATGACGAATTATTTGGGAAGACTAGTCATATGCCCCATGTTATTGCTTATGCCTTAATGGATTCTTTATACCAAGACCTTGGTGAAAAGACTTTCCTTTATTCTGGAGGCAGTCTCGAAGATTACACAAGAATATCTTCAAGCGATCCAATTATGTGGAGAGATATAATGGTCTCAAATGATAAATCTATTTTAAGCTCTATAGAGTCTTTCAAGAGAAGCTTAGATTATTTATCTAAATTAATTGAAACGAATAATACAAGTGGCCTAATTGATTTCTTTTCTACTGTAAAAAAAGCTAGAGATAAATCTATTTCAAGAAAAGAAGATTGATGAAATTTAAAATAGAGAAAGGAGAAGGTCTTAAAGGTGAAATCATTATCCCCGGTGACAAGTCTATTTCTCATAGAGCAATAATGCTGGCTTCTTTAGCAGACGGAAAATCGGAAATTTCTGGTTTTTTAGAAGGTCAGGACTGCCTTGCAACTATTGAGATTTTTCAAAAAATGGGAGTAAGTATTTCCAGACAGAAAGGAAAGATTATAGTAGAAGGCAAAGGTCTCGAGGGACTAGAAGGAGCTTCAAGTCCTTTAGATTTTAGGAATTCAGGCACTTCTGTAAGGCTTTGCTCTGGAGTTTTGGTAGCTCAAGAGTTTTCTTCAACTTTAATAGGCGATAGTTCTTTATCTTCAAGACCTATGACGAGAATAACTGAACCTTTAGGCCTTATGGGCGCCAATATATCAGGCACAGAGGAAGGAACTCTTCCTATAAGAATAGAACCAGCAGACTCCCTTAAATCAATTAATTACTCTTTACCAGTTGCAAGTGCGCAGGTTAAGTCATGTCTATTGTTCGCAGGTTTATATTCACGAGGAATTACTGAGATAGAAGAAAAGATCACTACCCGAGATCATACAGAGAGAATGTTTAAACAATTTGGTATCCCTGTTGAATTATCTCAATCTAAAGCAGCTAAGTTAATTAAATTAAATAAAGTAGAAGGTATTAATCCTACAAATATTAATATTTGTGGAGATTTTTCATCTGCATCCTTCTTTATATTGGCAGCACTAATTACTCCTAATTCAGAATTATTACTTAGAAACGTAGGAGTAAATCCAACTAGGATTGGTTTTTTACATGCCTTGAGGCACATGGGAGCAAATATAGAGTTACAAAATGAAATAGATTCCTTCGAACCCGCAGCAAACATACTGGTTAAAACTTCTAACCTTAAAGGTATAACTCTAAATACGAATTTAGTTGCAAACATGATTGATGAAATGCCAGCATTCTTTATTGCAGCTTCTCTAGCGGAAGGCATTACAAAAGTTAAAGGCGCTAAGGAACTTAGGACTAAGGAAAGTGATAGACTTCAAGTTATGTCAGAAGTCTTAGATTCTTGCGGAGTTAAATTTCAATTAGAAGAAGATGGGATAACAATAAATGGACTTGGAAAAACAGGTACTTTTAAAGCTGCAGAAATTAACTCACATGGAGATCATAGAATAGCTATGGCTAGTTCTATAGGTTCTCTTAGATCAGACGGAGTGACCACTATTTTGGATTGTCTTAACGTCAATACATCCTTTCCTAATTTTATTGATGTATGTCAAGAAATAGGTATGAGTATAGAAAAGTTATGAGCTATCAAATAGTTCCAGTTATAACAATCGACGGCCCTAGTGGAGCAGGTAAAGGGACAATAGCTCAAATGCTTGCTTTAGATCTTAAATGGAATATTTTAGATAGCGGAGCTCTCTATAGAACATTGGCTTACTTAATGTTACAACACAAAATAGAATTAAATAATTTCCGAGAGAACAGAGAGTTCATTAAGGAAAAATTTATTGTTCAATTTGATCCAGGGGCTGTTGGAGAGCCAGTAAAAGTAATATTTAACGATAAAGATATTACTAATAAAGTTAGAACTGAAGAAATTGCTAAGAAAACCTCAGATTTGGCTGCAGACCCTATGATTAGAGATTTTATTAAGCCTTGCCAGAGAGAATTTATGAAATCTCCTGGTTTAGTTGCAGATGGAAGAGATATGGGAACTGTAATATTTAAAGATGCAAAACATAAGGTATTCTTAACTGCCTCTGTAGAGGAGAGAGCAAAAAGAAGAAAAGCGCAGTTGAAAAGACAAGGAAGCGAGGTTAATATGCGCGTCCTTTTAAAGCATTTAGAAGAAAGGGATAAAAAGGATATTGAGCGAGAGCACTCGCCTTTAAAGCCTGCAAATGATTCTATAATTATAGATACAAGTGATTTAGATCCTTTAAGAGTAGTAAAACGAATAAAAGATACCCTAAAAATTTAAGAATAAAATTAATAAAATGTCAGTAAATTTTGAGCAATTATTAGATAAAAATCTAAGCACAGTAATTATGAAACCTGGGAAATTGATTACAGGTATTGTTATAGATATATTAGATAATCACGCTTTATTGCATGTGGGCTTGAAATCTGAAGCTACTGTACCTCTAAACGAGTTCTTAAATGAATCAGGAGATCTAGACATAAAAGTAGGCGATGAAGTTCAGCTTACATTAGAGGCTATTGAAGATGGACATGGCAATACTAGAGTTTCTAGAGAAAAGGCAATTAAACAAGAAGTTTGGAAAAGAATAGAAGATTGTTTAGATCAAGATAAAATTATAAAAGGATTAATTACTGGTTCTGTTAAAGGAGGTATGACCGTTGATCTTCAAGGGATTAAAGCTTTCTTGCCAGGATCTTTAGCAGAAGTAATTCCTTCAAAAGATTTAGAGCATCTTGTAGGAAATTACGAAGAATTTAAAGTTATAAAACTAGATAAAGATAAGAATAATGTGGTTCTGTCTAGAAAAGCCGTTTTACAAGAAGTAAATTCAGAAGAAAGAGAAAAGCTACTCTCTTCTTTAGTAGAAGGTCAAGTTGTAACTGGAGTAGTGAAAAATTTAACTGATTACGGAGCTTTCGTTGATCTTGGTGGCATAGATGGTCTTTTACACATAACAGATATTTCTTGGAGCCGTATAAATCATCCTTCTGAGGCTATTAAGATAGGTCAAGAAATTGAAGTTAAAGTTATAAAATATGATAAAGAAGAGCAGAAAGTTTCTTTAGGAATGAAACAAATGATTAGTGATCCTTGGACAGGTATAGAAGGTAAATTCCCTCTCAATACCTCAACAATGGGTACAGTCACAAACCTTACAGATTATGGTTTCTTTGCAGAAATAGAAAATGGGGTAGAGGGCTTAGTTCACGTTTCAGAGATTGATTGGACTAATAAAAATATACATCCTTCTAAAGTGGTCTCATTAGGAGACCAAGTTGAAATAATGATTTTAGAGGTTGATGAAGAAAATAGAAGGATTTCTTTAGGATTAAAACAACTTTCCGAAAATCCTTGGCAAGTATTTGAGCATACCCACAATATAGGAGACAAAATCTCGGGTAATATCAAATCTATAACAGATTTTGGTGTCTTTATAGAGCTTGATGGAGGTATTGATGGCTTAGTACACTCGTCTGATATTTCTTGGGAAGAAAATGAAGAAGCTTTGAGATCTCTTACTAAAGGGGAAGAAGTAGAGGCACTTATTTTAACAATTGAATCAGAAAGAGAAAGAATATCCTTAGGAATTAAGCAGCTAATTCAAGATTCTTTTGGAGATTATGTTACTAACAATAAAAAAGGTTCGAAGGTATTAGGAAAAGTTATTGAATTTGATGAAGAAAGGATAAGAATGTCTCTCGCAGAAGGGGTTTCAGGATATATATCCCAGAAAGATTATCTTAATTCCACCACCGACAACACCCTTGAAGAAGGCCTTGAGTTTGAGGTTGTTATAGCAAATGTTAATAGTAAAGAAAGGGAAATAATTCTTTCTTTAAGGGCCCTCGAGAAACAAGAAGAAAAGAGTGCTTTAAAAGATAATGCAAAAAAGAATAAACAAATAGAAGATGCTACGAGTTCAAATATTGGAGATCTAATAAAGGCCGAAATAAAAGAATCAGAAATTAAAGATGAATAAATCTAATTTCTTTGAAGTCTTACATAAGAAAAATAATCATTTATTAAAAGCAGATATTGAACAATCATTAAACTCAATTATTGAACATATTTCAGATACTTTAGTGTCAGGCAATAGGGTTGAGATCAGAGGTTTTGGAACATTTAGTGTTAAACATAGGAATCAAAGAATTGGCAGGAACCCAAAAACAGGTAAATCTATTCAGATAGATAAGAAATACCATCCCTACTTTAGATCTTCTAAACTACTAAAAGAAACCTTAAACAAATAAATTTTTCTGAAGATATGATATTCTTCTTTTAGTAGAATTTGTGCCTGAAAGTATGAAGTTAAAAATTAAAGAATCATTTGAAGATTCAATTCTAGTTAAGCAAAAAATTATAGACAGCAAGATTTATGAAGTCTTATTTGAAGTAGGAGATTTGATCTCAGAATCAATTTCCAAAGGTGGTAAGTTAATGATCTGCGGCAATGGAGGATCTGCAGCAGATGCTCAACATCTTGCAGCAGAGTTCTTAATTAGACTAACTTCTGATGTTAATAGACAAGGTATTCCTGCTATTAGCTTAGCTCAAGATACCTCAACTTTAACTGCTTGCTTAAACGATTATGGACCAGATGAAATTTTTAAAAGAGTCATGGCTTCTTTAGCAAAAAAAGGAGATATATTACTTGCGATTTCAACATCTGGAAATTCCTCAAATATTGTTGAAGCCTTAAAGTATGCAAAATCTCAGGGCATATATTCATTAGGTTTTTTAGGTGGAGATGGTGGGGAGGCTATTAAATATTGTGATTCTATCTTTTTAGTCCCTAGTAAAGTTACAGCAAGAATCCAAGAGAGTCATATAACTGCAGGACACACAATGCTCCAGTATGTAGAAGATAGACTAATAGCAGAAGATTATTTAAAGACTGATTAGATTTTATGCGTTTTTCTATACTTCTGTTGATGCTTTTTTGCTCATTTCTAGTTTTTAGTGCTTATTTATTGTTAAGTCTAAATTCTGATATCGTGCTAGTTGATTTTCTCTTTCATGAAGTCGAGATACGTCTAGGTTTAATTTTATTAATATTCCTTTTAATAGGTTTCTTTACAGCATTGCTTTTAGAGTTAATAAATTTCTTTAGGATGAAGAAAAACAAGAATGAATAATCCTTTAATTACCTCCTTCGATTTCATCATAAGAGAAATAAATGATGGATAAAAAAAGGCAAAATATCCTAAAATCTTTAAAAGATATAAGAAATTCAAATTCAGACTTATCTATAAAAAATAATTCTTCGGATTCTGAGAACAATAAGAGAATTATCCGTACTGATTTATTAACATATGATTATTCTAAGCAAAGAGTAAATTCAGAGATTCTGGATTACCTTTTAACTATTCCAGATCAACTTGATCTTAAGGGTTCAATTGAGTCTTTATCATTAGGTAAATTTATTAATCCTAGTGAGAATAAAAGTGTTTCTCATATGTTATATAGAAATATAAAAGATCCTCAAAGAAATAAACTTATTAAGGCCGAAGAGAAGAAAGCTAGAACTTTTATAAATCAATTCTCAGCAAAGAAATCGCATATAAAAGATATTATTTCTATAGGTATAGGAGGGTCGCGAACTGGTCCAGAATTATTAAGTGAATTCTTTTACGAAGGTTTAAATAAAATTAATTTACATTTCTGCTCAAGTTACGACCTGTTGGAACTAAAAACTATTTTAAAAAAATGTCGTGCAGACCAGACTCTTGTTTTTGTATCTTCTAAGTCATTTAACACTAACGAGATCATAGAGAATATGAATTATGTTAACTCATGGTTGAAAGATTCCTTGGGAGTAAATCATAAAGACCATTTATACGGAATTTCTTCCAATTCTTCTGCAATGAAAGAATTTGGTATAAAAGAAGAAAATCAGTTCCTTATTCTTGATTCCTTGGGTGGGAGGTTCTCTATTTGGTCCCCTATAAGCTTGCCTGCTTTTATAAACAGTGGAGAAGAGAAATATAGAGAGTTCTTGAAAGGAGCTCGGGAAGCTGATGAAAATTTTCTAAAATCTTCTTGGGACAAGAATATCCCAGTACTCATGTCTTTATTGTCGTTTTGGAATACAAATGGATTGTCTATAAATAACTTAGGGATATTTACTTATAACTATAAGTTAAGGTCTTTAACTAAATACCTTGCTCAATTAGGTATGGAAAGTAATGGCAAAACTTTTAACTTTAATAATAAAAAAAGTTTGTTTCACACTTCACCTTTAATTTGGGGAGGCTATGGTCCTGAAGCTCAACATTCAGTTTTTCAATGGTTAATGCAAGGAACGGAATCTTCAGCTTGCGATTTTATTGGCGTTAATACTAGCAATAAAGAACTTAAAGCGTCGCAAAAGATGCTTTTGGCTCAAGTAATTTCATTAACATTAGGGAAGAATTATAAGGATGAAAAATACAAAAGCATTCAAGGTAATAATCCAACGTCAATTCTTCAGCTAAATAATTTAAGCATTAGAAGCATAGGATTCCTTATAGCAGTTTATGAACATAAGGTTTTTGTTGATAGCATTATTTTTGGAATCGACGCTTTTGATCAATGGGGAGTTCAGTTAGGTAAAGATTTAATGCGAAAATCAAGAGAAAGAGATGGATTTCTAGATAAATATTTTCATAAAGACCTGCTCCCTAAGTCCTAGTTTATAATTTAAGTATGACACCGAAGGAATTAAGGCTTCTATATTCACAATATAGCGTAGTTAGATTTAAAAATTCTTATGAAAGGGCAGGCCTTCACTAAGTAGATGTTTGAGATACCTAAATCAAAAGAGCCTTTAAAAGACCTTATAAGTAATTTCCCCAAAAAACCTGGAGTTTATAAGTTTCTAGATAAAGATAAATCTCCAATTTATATAGGTAAAGCCAAAAATATTAGAAACAGAGTTTCTAGTTATTTTAAAGATACAGAAGATAAAAGAGAAAAATTAAAAAAATTAATGATTTATTCTCAATTTATAGAAATTACTTTAACTAATAATGAATTAGAGGCATTACTTTTAGAGCAACATCTAATTAAAGAAGAAAGACCAAAGTTTAATATTCAGTTTAAAGATGATAAAGGATATCCTTGGATAAAAATAGAAGACTCATTAGGTTTTCCATCTGCCAAAACTTTCCTTGGAAAAAAAGATAATAGGAATAAATTTTTTGGTCCATATCCTAGTTCTTACGCTGTTAAAGAAACTTTAAAATTAATACAAAAAAGTTTTCAACTAAGGAATTGTAGTGATTCATTTTTTAATAATAGAACAAGACCGTGTATTCAGCATGAAATTGGCAGGTGCTCTGCTCCATGTACAAATTCAATTAATCAATCTGATTATAGAAACGATGTAGATTCTGCAGAGATGCTTCTTAGAGGAAGATCTGAAGATCTTATTTCAGGTTTTTACGATCTCATGGATGGTTACTCAAATCAAAAAAATTATGAGAAGGCTGCTTTATATAGAGATAGGATCTCAGCTTTAAGAGATATACAAAGAACTCAAAGTATTTCCGGTTATTTTGAGGAAACAGATGCTATTTCTGTAATCACCTCTAATGGACAAACTAGAATTGGAATTACCCAGGTAAACCAAGGGTGGGTTATTGCCCATGAAAACTTTAGTCTAGAAACGTCTCAAATAGAAGGAAATATTCTTGCAGCATTCATTGAGAATCATTATTTAAGGGAAGTTATATGCCCTTCGAAGATTATTGTTAATCAAGAACTAGAAAATAAGAATCTAATTCAGGACGCTCTTTCTGAGTTCCATAGAAAGAAAATAAGAATAGTTTCTAAACTCAATAAAAAGGATTCAGGACTTTTGCAGATAAATCAATCTAATACTCAATTAACTTTTAGAAGCTCTTCAGAATCTAAAGAAGCAGGTGCAGCTATTACCTCTTTATGTGAACAATTGAATATTCCTAATACCATTAGATTAATAGAGTCTTATGATATTAGCCACCATTCCGGTTCTTCTGCAGTTGCAGGTTGTGTCGTTTTCTCTAATAAAGGCAAATTAAAAGATAAGTATAGACTCTTTAATATTAGCTCAGAAAATAGAGCAAATGATATAGCGTCAATGCTAGAAGTGATCCAAAGAAGATTTAAGGAGAAGCAACTTCATCTTGATATACCAGATTTAATAATAATTGATGGAGGTAAAACGCACCTTAAACAAATAGTTATCAAACTTGAAGAGCTAGAGCTATCTCATATTTTGGTTATTTCTATTTCTAAAAGAGCAAGAAGAAAATCATCAATGGATTTGATACATCTTCAGGACGGAACTACCAAGGAAGTGCTTAAGGGGTCTCTAGCCCATTTATTTATTCAAGAAATTAGAGATGAAACTCACAGATTTGCAATTACGAATCAAAAGAAGAAATCTATCAGGAGTTCATTGAGGTCTTCTTTAGATATTTTAGATGGCGTTGGAGTTAAGAGAAAGAAACTATTGTTACGACATTTCGGAACGTTTGAACAAATCAAGAGAGCCAGTGTAGATGATTTAAGAACTGTCCCAGGTTTTGGTAAGAAAACTGCTATGTCTGTACATAACCAGTTACACTAAAACGATGACCATAGCCTCTTATATAAGCGTTTCAAGAATTCTTTTAATATTTCCAATATTATTGCTTACTTACTATCAAAACGAATTTTATAATTGGATATCTCTTGCCATATTCATTTTCGCAGGAATAACTGATTATTTAGATGGTTATATCGCTAGAAAGACAAACACTGAAAGCTCTTTAGGGGCGCTATTAGACTTACTTGCAGATAAATTATTAGTTTGTTTAGTGCTTTTGTGGCTAGCTTTCCTATCTAATTCTTTGTATCTGATTTTTCCTACAATAATAATAATTTCTAGAGAATTAGCTGTGTCCTCATTAAGGCAATTTATAGTTGAAAAAGTTGGAAAAAACCCTATTAAAGTTACTTATATTGCTAAAAGCAAGACAACAATGCAGTTTGTGGCTATATCTTTTCTTATTTTAAGTCCTCATATGGGACTAGTATTTAATAACATAACAATATTATTGGTTGTTCTATCGGCATTGATTTCTTTATATAGTCTAAAAAATTATTTAGATCTCTATAAGAAATATTTCTAATTTTTGTGGTCAATTCTTTGTAGAAGAATAAAATACAACTTAAGGCTGAGTAGCAAAGTGGTTATGCAGCGGATTGCAAATCCGTCTACGCCGGTTCGATTCCGACCTCAGCCTCTATAAAAATGAAAAATAATAAAAGGGTACTAATAACAGGCGCAGCAGGCTTCATTGGTTCTTATGCTTCAAAATATTACTTAAACTTAGGTTATGAAGTAATAGGACTAGATAATCTTAATAGTTATTATGATGTAGATTTAAAAAAAATAAGATTAGAGGAGCTTAACAATTTAAACAACTTCCTTTTTAAAAAGCTTGATTTGATCAATTTAGAGCAATTAGAAGAAATATTCTCAATATTTAAACCTGAAATCGTTATACATCTAGCAGCTCAAGCAGGTGTTAGACATTCTCTTGTGGACCCTCAATCCTATTTAGATTCAAATGTTATTTCTTTTTATAACCTCCTAGAATGCCTTAAAAAGTCACCTGTAAAAAAATTTGTATTTGCTTCTAGCAGTTCGGTATATGGAAATTCTTCAAAAGTACCTTACAGTGAATCTGATAAGACTAGTAGCCCCGTATCTCTATATGCCGCTACCAAAAAAACTAATGAAGTTTTAGCTTATTCTTTTGCCTTTAATAATAGTATTCCTACAATTGGACTGCGCTTTTTTACAGTCTATGGTCCTAAAGGTAGACCGGATATGGCGTATTTTAAGTTTGCTGACTTAATTAGTTCTAATAAAGAAATGACAATTTATAATGAAGGAAAAATGTCTAGGGACATGACTTATATTGACGACATAATACAAGGACTTAGCAAAGCTGTGAGCTTTGATAGTTTTGCAAGTGAAACACCCTTTGAAATTTTTAATTTAGGCAATAACTCTCCTGTTAGTACATGGCAATTAGTTCAATATATCGAGAAGTATTTTGACAAAGAGTGCAATTATTCTTTTCAAAATTCTTCCATAGAAGTAAAGGAAACATGGGCAAATATAAATAAATCAGAAAAATTGTTAGAATTTGCACCCACAACAGAATTCTCAAAAGGAATGACAAACTTCTTAGATTGGTTTAAGCGTTATAAGCAGATTTAATAATATTAAAACTTAACTTTAAAGAATTTATAAACATAATATATATAGCCAACCATTGCCCGGGTGGTGGAATTGGTAGACACAAGGGACTTAAAATCCCTCGAAGGAAACTTCGTGCCGGTTCGAGTCCGGCCCCGGGCACCATTTTTATACATTAATACTAGTATACTTATAAAATGAGAAGAATATTGGTAGTTCCAGATTCAATGTGGGGAAATGATTCTGGTCATAGATCAAGCCAATTTTTAGCTAAAACATTAAAAAAACAAGGGTTTGAAGTTGGAGTTTATGCTGAAGATAACCCCTCCTTTGCATTTCAAAAGGAGATGTATTTAGAAAAAGAAGGCGTAAGCTATTTCGCTAAAAACCCTTATAGTTTCTTAGATCAGTTTTTTCTTTATAAGAAAAAAGCAATCAACGAATTTATAGAGCTAATAAACGAGTTTAAACCTGATTTAGTTTTTTATTTTGGAACTATCAGAAATAAGGTTTCAATAGATTATCTTAACTCTACAAGTACGGAGATACCCTATGTCTATCTTCCTTTGACCAACGAATTTTGGTGCTTAAAAAATTTTGCCGGATTAAAAGATGGAGAATGTTACAAGTGTATGGATCAAAATTTTATTCATGCCCTAGTAAATCGATGTTTAGATACTAATAATCCCATTCCATATCTCAAGGGTTCAATTGAGAGACTTTTCTCAAAAAAACGTTTCATGAATTCTATTGCTGTATTAGGTTATTCTAAATCTCAGCGTGATACTTTTAAAATGTTTGGACTTCCTGAAACCAAAGCAGTTTCGAGTAATATCTTTTTTGAGCCCGAAAGTCTTGATGGAATTACCTCAAATAAAGGTGATTTTTACCTAGTTTCTGGTCAGATAAGTGATGCAAAAGGATGGCATTTAATTCCTAAACTTTTAGAGTTAAGTTCAGAAAATGATCTTAAATTTAAGTTCATTATTTACAACAAACTGGTAGCAAATGATTTTATCAAAAATAATAACCTTCAATCCTATATTGAATCTGGAAAACTTGAAATAATAAGTGGACTAGAATCTCACAAAGATGTATTAACTTTTGTTGCAAATTCTTTAGCAGTTATTATTCCGTCTAATTACCCCTCAACGGGAGAATTTGCTTTACTAGAAGCAATGGGCTTGGAGAAGCCTGTAGTGGCTTTTAACATCGGTGCTCATAGAGACTTTTTAGTGGATAAAAAGAATTCTCTTTTATCTCCTTCTTTAGACTTAGATAAAATGACAAAAGATATAGAAATGCTTTACCAAGATTCAGTCTTATGGGAAAAACTATCTAAAAATGCAAGAACCACTTTTGAAGAAATCACAGATTTTGAAAAAGATTACTCTTTGATTAAAAGCTTAAATTTATAAAGTGAAAGTAAATTCTTCAGAAATAAATAAAACAAAAGCTTCACTTATTAATGTTTTTTTTAATTACGGTACTACTCTTGTGCTGATAATAAACTCAATATTTTTAGTTCCATTTTATTTGAACTACATGAGTTTATCTGACTATGGTGCGTGGTTAACTGCTATAGCTGCTATTAATATAGTTATGCTAATTGATCCCGGTATTTCTTCTGTTTCTTCACAAAGGATGTCTAAAAGTTTTTCTGAAGACTCTGATAAAGACTTCCAAGGGTTCTTTCTGTCATCATTTATGATAGCTATGCTTTTTTCAATTTTTACTCTATTCATAGGATTTATGCTAGCTTCCTATGCCCTAGATCTTTTAGATTACGAAGATCAAAATAGAATTGTAGAGCTCAATAAAGCGATTAAAATCTATATTGTTGCAATTAGTTTGGTTCCTATTTACAGCATTTTAAGCTCATTCTTGCAAGCGCTGCTTCAGACTTTTAAGGACAATAGTATCAATTTTATATCTATAGTTACTTCACCTTTTGTTATTGTCATAGGCTTAATGAATGATCTTGGAATTGTCTCTTTAGCCTTGGGCATTTTCGTACCTAATTTGATAAGAATAATTTTATACATTCCGGTAGTTTTATTCTTATGGCAAAGATATGTTGAAGAAAGAGTAATTAATTTTTCTAATTCAAGAGCATTATTGCTATTCAAAGACATAAAGTTTCTTTATCTCAGAAAGTTTTCAAGTATTACTTCTGAGAACATAGAAACTGCGGTAGCGGGAATTTTCTTTTCAACGGAAATAGCAGCTTTTATATCTATTATCAAAAGACTTTTTGTGGCGATACAAATGTTCTCAACCGGAATAGCTGTATCAACTTACACGTCTCTTTCGCATGCCTTCTCTGTAAATAATCAGTCTTCGTTAAGGAATGCAATAGATAAAACGATTTACAGTTTCCAGTTGGTACACTTATTTGGAACTTCTTTAATCTTAGCCAGCGTAGGACCTTTAATATTCATATGGTTAAAAGAGGATCTTTTTTTTGATTATTCTTTTATTTTGATGATGGCTTTGAACGTTTTCTTTTTAGCTAAACTAAATTTATTTAATACGATTCTATATACTTCAGGCGACTATAAATCTGTAGCTTACATCAGTATTGTAGAATCATTATTAAGAATATCTTTAACATACGTACTTATAATATCTTTAGACATTTATGGTTTGCCTATGGCTGGAATTCTTTCCTCAATTGTTGCTTTAATATTTATTGTAAGATTAATTCAGGAAAAGAGTGGTGGTAATAAATTTGAGCTTCTTTATCCCGGCACAGCCTACGAATTAGTTATTTACTTTTTTGCTTCTCTAGTGGGTTTTTATCATACGGCTCAGGAAGGTTTCTTACAAAATAGCTTTAATATAGTTTTAGTCACTTTTGTTCTATTCTGCTTATTAATCTTTAGTAAAAAGGTAAGAAGCCTAGGTCAAACAATATTTAATACCTTAAAATAATATCAAGACTTCTACTTAACGCTTATTTGACAGCTGAATTCATGCTTTTTGAATTTTAGAGCATTAAGGCCTTTAATCTCTTACAATGCTTCGATGCCAAGTGCTAATCAATTATTAGAAAATACTAAGCTAGTATTTCCTATTCAAGTTTCATTAGTTTTAGTCTTAAGTTTTGGCATCTATCTATCTATTTTGTCTATATCAAATGACGAAATGAATAACGGCTTAAGCTTTCTTATAGCTACTGCAGCTGGTCTTATTTCTATTTTCTTTTTTTACTTTATATTGAGACAGTATTTTGAAGGATCGATTCTAAAGTACGCAATAATTTTCTTCCTTATTAGGCTATCGTTAGGGGTTGCTCATTATCTGTTGTTTTTTGAAGAGGATTATTTCCGTCAAAGTTCTACGGACTTTTCTTATTTAGATGAGTATATGTGGCTCTTCGATTCTATGGACATGTTCGCAGCAGGAACAGCAGGAACTGCTGATGCTGATACGGTTTCAAGTTATGCAGCAGAAAATAAAAACTATGAAATGATTTTTCTCATGTCTTTTCTATTTTATTTTGGAGGTGTAAAAGCACTGACAGTAGCCACTTTTAACTCACTGGTAACAGTCTATGCAGCTTTCTTTGTGTATTTAATTTCTATGAAGATAAATAATAGTTCTAGGAATGCAATTTTCTGTTTTTTAATTGTACTTATTCAGCCCTTTGAGATGATCACTTCAATTTTATCTAGAGATACATTTGGGCAAATGTTAGTCTTTTACTCAGTTTTTCTTTTAGTTTTCTTCTTCTCGCAGAGGGGCTTTTTCAAACTAATTGCAATAGGTTTTGCTAGCTGGGTATCAAGTTTAGTAAGGGAAGTTTATTTTATGATACCGCTGGTCGTAGGAGTTGGAACTAATCTATTTTATTCTTTTATTTACCATTTTAGGAACTTTAAAAAATCTAACACGATTATCTTCTTACTTGCTGCAATTGCTTTTGTTGCGTTAATGCCATTCCTTGTAGACACCTTTTTTGGAAGGTATTTAAATGTAGATTTCGTGAGTCAGATTCTTCAATTGCCCATTTCTTTTATCTATTCTGTGGTTGGCCCCTTTCCTTGGACACAGGTTTTGTATCAAGTCACAGGTTATGAATATCATATACCTGGTTATTTAACTTCTGTTTTTAATTTAACATTATATTTAAGCCTATTAGTTTTCTTAGCAAATAATAGACCATCTCAGCAACAATTTATGATTCTCTTCATTTTTTTACTCTTTTATTTAGCAGGTATCTTAGTTTACGGAGGTAAACATACGGTTTATTACTCCATAGCCATACCCCTTTTAGCTTTATTTGATTTGAACTCAAGAATTTTTCATTTCTTTACTAAGTTTATTATGGTCTTTATATTCTTTTTGATACTTAACTTTATATACTTATTATGACAAAAAATAAGAATCTAAAAATTCTATTAGTAATGGGTTCAGCTGCAGCACCTGTTCCTAATAGCCAGATGTTCAAAGATAATATTTATGATTCACTGATAACGTTAGGTCATGATGTAAGGCTTATTCAGTTTGATAAGTACTTAAAAGAACATCAGAGAGAGGCTAGAGAAGATCAAAAGAGAATTCTTGAAGAGCACATAATAAAAACTTTTAAGAGTGAAGGCCCTTTTGACTACTTTTTGGGATTTCTATCAGATCAACAAGTAACACCAGACCTGTATAAAGAGCTTAATAAAGATGTATTTACTTTAAATTGGACATGCAATAGCCACCAATTTGATGACCTCCATAAAACAATTTCACCCTACGTAGGATTAAATACTTATATTTGGAAAAGTCATGAGGCTTTATATGATTCAGTAGGGGCCAAGAGTTACTGGTTACCCATGGCCGCGAATGAAGGTCAATATAAGCGTTCAAAGAATAAAGATATTGATATTTCTTTTGTGGGTTCAGCATATGGTAATAGACCTTATTATATTTGGAGACTTCTTCAGTCAGGAGTTAGTTTGCAGTTATTTGGTCCAGGTTGGCAATTCAATAATACTATTTCTAATTTATTAAGATTATATATAGCTCCCATACTATATAATTTCAATTTTAATGAAAAAAAGCTTCACTACTTAGACAAAAGCATGAGATGTTTCATTCAAAAACAAATAACAGGGATGACAGCAGTAGGAGGTATTCCAGATGATAATGAGTACAGTGAAATATTATCAAGATCGTTAGTTTCTCTAAATTTTCCTGAATCTCGAAAAGATAATGATTACTTGAATTTCGAAGTGAATTTTGGCTGCAATTTCAGAGATTTTGAAATTCCTTTATCTGGTTCTATGTTGCTTACTCAAGACTCTCAAGAATTTGATTTTTTTTACGAAAGGGACAAAGAGGCCATACCGTTTGGCAATGAGAATGATCTAATTGAAAAAGCAAAGTATTATTCAAACAATCCTGCTGCTGCCGAAAGAATAGCAGATGCAGGTTATCAAAGAGCTATTAATGATCATACTTGGGGAAGAAGATTTGAACAGCTGTTTAATTATTTAACAAATTAATATCAATGAAGAACGCATCTAATAATTTATGGGCTGTAATCCTTGCAGGAGGATCTGGAAAAAGACTTTGGCCATTATCGAGATCATCTTTCCCAAAGCAATTTATTGATCTTAATAATTCAGGCTCTCTTCTTTCTAATTCCATAAGAAGAGCTTCAGTGCTTGATAATTTAAAAGGGATATTAATTGTGGCAGGTCAGTCTCATTTGAAGTTAATAGAAAAAACTTTAGTTGAATTTTCAGACATTAATTGCTCTGTACTTATAGAGCCTGAAGGAAGGAATACTGCCCCTGCTATTTTTTCTGCTGCAAAGTATATTTATTCTCTTGATGTTAACTCTACCATGTTGGTTATGCCTTCAGATCATCATTATGAGCAAGAAGCTCTTATTAATACTGTTGAAAGCGTATTAAAAGTTAAGGATAAAAATCAAATCGTTACTTTTGGGGTAAAGCCTACTTTTCCAGAAGTCGGTTATGGCTATATTCGTCATAACAAAGACGAAGGTACACTCAAAAAGGTCATCCTTTTTAAAGAAAAACCAGACTTAAAGACAGCAAAAGGATACTTAGAAACAAATGAATTTTATTGGAATAGCGGTATAAATATTTTTGATTCTAATTGCATTATCCAAGAGTTCAACAAACATTTAAAAAAATTAAATGCTATAGATTTGGAATTTAACAAAGAGGATAAGTTTATAACAATAGGAGAAGAAGAGTTTTTAAAATTACCAAATATATCCATTGATTATGCAATTTTAGAAAAATCACAGAACACTTATACTTCAGAATTTTTAGGACAATGGTCTGACATCGGGTCTTGGCATAGTTTAAGAGATTTAAACCGTGATAGAAGAGATAATAATGCTATTCTTGGTAAGGATGTTTATTTAGAAGATTCAAAAAATAACCTTGTGTATTCTAAATCAAGGACCATAGGGATCTCAGGTATTGATAATGTTGCGATTATTGATACACCGGATGCTTTACTGGTTACAAATTTAGACAAAAGAGAAAATGTAAATAAGGTTCTAGATAAGATACAAGACTCAAAAGAAGAAATTTTCGCTTTCAATGAAAGGGTCTATAGACCTTGGGGCTGGTATCAATCAATTGACAATGGCGAGAACTACCAAGTAAAAAGAATTCATGTATATCCTCAAGAACAGTTATCAGTTCAAAAGCATTTTCATAGATCTGAAAGATGGGTGGTTATAAAAGGCGAAGCAGAAGTCCGTGTAGGGGATACAACTGAGGTTTACAAAGAAGGAAGTATGATTTCTATAGGAAAAGAAGAAGTCCATTCTTTGGCTAACCCTACTAATGCAGATGTTGAAATAATTGAAGTACAATTAGGTAGCTATTTAGGTGAAGATGACATAGTGAGATACTCTGATAAATATGGTAGAGACTAGTTTTAAGAGATTTATATACATGCTAACAATGAATGGAGTTAAAATATAAGAATGCAAGATTCTTTTGATGAGAAAAATAATGATTCTGTAGATTTATATCAGATGATAGTCTGGATGTGGTCTCAAAGAAGTTTTCTATCGCTTTTCAGTTCAATTGCTGCAATTATTTCTGTAACAATAGCTTTAGTGTTGCCCAATTATTATATTTCTAATGTTACTTTAATGCCGAAGGACACTCAATTGGATGTTTCTTTGACGGGCGGTGGAAGTGGAGGCTTTGATTTTGGAGGACTTTCATCTTTAGTTGGTTTAGGAACTTCAGCCGATAAAGATCCTAATGTTACCTTGGCTAAGGAGTTAATGGTTTCGAAAGGTTTTGTAGTAGACTTCATAAAAAAATATGATTATCTTCCAGAATTACTTCATGCAAGACGATGGGAAGCTGGATCTATAGTTTACTACCCGGAAGGATATAATGCGGAGCTAGATAAATTAGAGTATATCCCTTCAGATTATGATATTTATAAAGCCTTTTTGTTAGGCTTTACTATAAATCACGACAGAAAAACTTCTTATTCCAAATTAGGTTTTGAACACGTATCTCCTTTTTTTGCTAAAGAACTCTTAACTAATTTAGTTAAGGAAGTAAATAATAAGGTAAAGGAAAGAGAAGTAGATAGGGCAAACAAATCAATTGTTTATCTTGATGACCTTATTTCTCAAACTTCCATGAGAGATTTAAATTTACTTTTAAATAAACTAAAAGAGAAGAATTTAAAAGTGCTGATGCTGGCTGAAATAGATGAAAATTTTATTCTCGATGTAGTAGATCCTCCTTTTCTACCTACAGAAAAATCGAAGCCTTACAGGGCACTTATTAGTGTTTTTGGCACCTTCTTTGGATTTCTGATTGGTTTATTTATACTAGGTATTTTCCAATTAATGCGATATGAGATAATTTTCTCCTTATTTCCCTTTAAGTTAAGAAGAAGTAAATTACATTAATAATCAATTGACAAAAAAAGCATTAATTACAGGTATAACAGGGCAAGATGGTTCTTATCTTGCTGATTTTCTTTTGGAAAAAGGATACGAAGTTCACGGTCTTAAAAGAAGATCATCTATATTTAATACAGACAGAATAGATCACATTATAAATTCTGATTTAATCAATAAACAGTTTTTTTATCATCATGCCGATATGACCGACTCAAGCAGTTTATTCCATTTGGTGAATAATATTCGTCCTAATGAAATTTATAACTTAGCAGCTCAGAGTCACGTAGGTGTATCTTTTGAAGAACCAGAATATACAGCGAATGCAGACGGAATTGGTGTGCTTAGGCTATTAGAAGCTATAAGAAGTTCTAACTTGATTGATACCACTAGATTTTATCAAGCATCAACATCAGAATTATTTGGAAAAGTAACTGAAATACCTCAAAAAGAAACAACTCCATTTTATCCTAGGAGTCCCTATGCAGTAGCAAAACTATACGCCTATTGGATTACTATAAATTATAGAGAGGCCTATAACATGTATGCTTGTAACGGTATTTTATTTAATCATGAATCCCCTTATAGAGGGGAGACTTTTGTTACACGAAAAATAACAAAAGCTCTTACAAAAATATCTCTGGGTTCTAAAGAAAAACTATCTTTGGGGAATATGGACTCTAAAAGAGATTGGGGCCATGCAAAGGATTACGTGGAAATGCAATGGCTTATGCTTCAAAATGATGAACCTAAAGACTATGTTATAGCAACAGGAATCCAATATAGCGTTAGAGAATTTGTTTCTATGGCAGCTGAAAAACTAGATATTAAGATAACTTGGAAAGGTAAGGGTGTCGATGAAAAGGGTTATGACCAAGACGGCAGGTTAATAGTTGATGTTAGTCCTGAATATTTTAGACCAACTGAAGTTGAAACTCTTTTGGGAGATAGCACTTTAGCCAAACAGGATCTTAAATGGGAACCAAAAATAACTATTGAAGAAATGCTAGATGAAATGATTGAGCATGATCTACAATTAGCCCGTTACGAACTAGAATTAGGCATAACCTCAACCAAAGTCCATCGAAAGAATTCTTAATTTTTTTTATTTATAAATAAAAATAATTTATGAAAGAAAAAGAAACTATTTTGCCGTTAGCTGTCTCCTCTTGGGATGAAGAAGAGAGGGAAGCAATTAATAAAGTTATCGAAAGCGATAATTTTACTATGGGAAAGAACGTAAAAGCGTTTGAAGAGGAATTTGCTTCTTATCATGGCTCAAAATATTGTGTAATGGTAAATTCAGGATCTTCAGCAAATCATTTAGGATTATCTTCACTTTTTTTTAGAAAACAAGGACCTAAACTTATTCAAGGTGATGAAGTTTTGGTCACATCTGTGTCTTGGTCAACTACTTATTCCCCGCTTTATTACCATGGTCTAAAATTAAGATTTGTTGATATAGACATTGACACTTTGAATGTTAATATAAAAAAATTAGCTCAGTCTATAACACCGAAAACTAAGGCAATTTTTGCCGTGAATCTGCTTGGAAATCCTAATTTATATTCTGAGATTCAAAAAATAGCTAATGAAAACGGACTAATCCTAATAGAAGATAATTGTGAATCTCTTGGAGCTGAATATTTAGGAAAAAAGACAGGTAGTTTTGGACTTTTTGGAACTTGTAGTGGTTTTTTCAGTCATCATATGTCAACGATGGAAGGAGGAATGATTACTACAGACGATGAAGAAATCTACCATATACTATTATCTATTAGGGCACATGGCTGGACAAGAAACCTTCCAAAAACAAACAATCTTACAAAAAAATCAGACGATAATTTTATGGAATCTTTTAGATTCATTTTACCTGGATACAACTTTAGACCAGTTGAATTTTCAGGCAGTTTAGGAAGAGTGCAATTGAAAAAATTAGATAAATTTATTAAGCAACGACGATCAAATGCGAAATTATTTCAAGACCTATTCAGCAAATATTCCTTTATAAAAATTCAAAAAGAAATAGGTCAAAGCTCTTGGTTTGGATTTTCCATGGTAGTAAATGAAGATTCAGAGATTTCTAGAGAGGCGTTAGTTAGTTTTTTAACTAAGAATGGTATAGAAATCAGACCAATAGTAGCAGGGAATATACTCCATAATCCTATGGTTGAGTATTTCGATTATTCTATAGGTGGTAATCTTACTAATGCAGATATTGTTCATAAGAACGGACTTTTTATTGGAAATCATCATTATTCGCTAGAAGATCCCTTAAAAAAATTAGATAAGCTTATAAAGAAAAACTTTGGGGATTAATCATTGAAGGAAATTCTTATAATTGGTGGTCAAGGCTTTATAGGAAAGCATCTAGCCTATTTTTATAGATCTCAAGGCCATGAAGTTGTAACAACTACGAAATACCACAAAAGCTTCGATAGTCATTGTATTAAATCAGATTATTCTAAAGATTCTTTTTTAAACATTTTTGAAGAAAAAGATTATGAGAAAATATTTTTCCTAAGCGGAAATCCCTATCCAGGGCTATCAATTGATAATTGCAATATAGATATAAATCAAACTTTTATTCCTTTAGTGAATTCAGTTGAGGCATTAAAAAGCATATCTTTTAGAGGAGACTTTTGGTTTGCTTCGTCTGTAGCAGTGTACGGTGCTACTGAATTAGATTTACAAAGAGAAAGTGATATATGTAATCCTTTATCAAATTATGCTGTAGTTAAGCTTGCTGGTGAAAATTATTTAAAGATGGTTTCTATGACTTCTGAACTTAACCTCGGTTCTTTTAGAATATTTTCTACTTTTGGTGAGAATCTTAAGAGGCAAATAATCTTTGATGTATTTAAAAAGATAAAAGATGATCCTTATAGCATTTCTTTATTTGGAAGTGGAGAAGAAGTAAGAGATTTATCTTATGTGGGTGATCAAGTAAAAAGAATTAAAATAATTGCAGATCATATAAAACCAAAAGGTGATGTATATAACTTAGGTTCGGGTGAATCAACTAAAATAAAGTCAGTAGCAGAAGAAGTTGTAAAGATAATGGGCCATGACACAAAAATAAATTACACGTCAGAGTCTAGAGTTTTCGATGGGAATTCCTGGGTAGCCTGTATGGATAAGTTACAAAAACTAGCCCCTAATCCAAAATCATCTTTATCTGATTCTCTATTAACAACCATTAATTCATTGGAAGACTCGAAATGATACTAGTTTTAGGGGCTACAGGTTTTTTAGGTAAAAGAGTTATAAAAAAACTTGAAGAATCTAATGTCTCTTATCATGCTAGTTCTTTAAGTTTAGGTTGTGATTTGATGAACTACGATCATACAAATGATCTATTTAAAATGATTAACCCTCAATATGTAATTAATTGCTCTGCTTTTGTTGGAGGTATAGATTTTGGTTATACCTACCCAGCAGATCTTTTCTTTAAAAATACTATGATGACGGTAAATATTTTAGAAGCATCTAAAAATCATGGAATAAAAAGGTTAATTAATCCAATATCCAATTGTGCTTATCCAGGAGAAGCTTCGCTTTTTAAAGAATCTGAATTCTGGAATGGCCCTTTGCATGAGTCTGTACAGGTTTACGGATCTGTAAGAAAGTTATCTACAATTGGTTCATGGGCCTACGCAAAACAACACAACCTTGATGTAATGAATCTTATTCTTTCTAATATGTATGGTCCTGGAGATCACTTTGAAGAAAAGAGATCACACGCATTGGGAGCTTTGATTATGAAAATGGTAAAAGCAAGAATAGAAGCAGAAGAAGAGGTTGTTGTGTGGGGTACTGGCTCTCCTGTAAGGGAATGGCTGTTTGTAGATGATGGGGCTGAGTCCCTAATAAGAGGATTGGACATTCCAAAGAGTCTAGATCCAATTAATATTGGTGTAGGTAAAGGAATAAGCATTAGAGAACTTGCTAACTTGATAAAATCAGAAACTCGATACGAAGGTAATTTAGTTTTTGATGAAACTAAACCAGATGGAGCTCCTTTCAAAACAGTAGATGGATCTATTGGTAAAAGTATATTTAACTGGTCTCCAGAGAAAGATTTTATAGAAGGGATAAAAGAAACAGTAAAATGGTATGAAAACTCAATTGAAGGAATGAATAATGAGTCATGAAATAAAAAAAGATGGAAAGGTGTTAGCTAGATATATAAAAGCTAGTGAAGTTTGGGGAGGAGAAAGTTTATCTTTTTTTTCAGAAGATGAAGAATACATACAAGCTGGTTCTTGGAATTATAATAAGGGTAAAAAACTACTTGCTCATACTCACAATGAAGTCGAAAGATCTGTTTTATTTACTCAAGAAGTTATTTTTGTTAAATCGGGTAGTTTACGAGCATTAATCTACGATAATGACACAAATCTTGTAGAAGAATTTACAGCTTATGAAAATGATTTGCTTATTATGTTGTCAGGAGGACATGCATATGAGATTTTAGAAGACAAAACTCAAGTTTTAGAGATAAAAAATGGACCTTATCTAGGTGCTGAGATAGATAGAAATAGGCTAAATTTAGATGGATAATATTTTTTTTGATACCAATCTTCTAAAGAAGTGTGGAAATAACGTAATTATCGGCAAAACAGTAAGAATACGTTACCCAGAGCTTGTTGAAATAAGTGATAACGTAATTATCGATGATTTTTGCTATATTTCTACTTCATTAAAAATTTCTTCCTTCGTTCATATTTCTTCTGGTTGCAAAATAATAGGCGGAAAAGAAAGTTCAGTATTTTTTGGTAAATATTCTACAACATCTCCTAATGTTGTGATTGCTGCAGGGTCAGATGACTATTATGGAGGTATTGCAACACCTTTGGTTCCCGAGAAGTACAAAGGAGAAGTTGAGAGAGGCAATGTTGAGATAAATGAACATTGTGTTATTGGATCTAATTCGACAATACTTCCTAATGTTAAGCTTGGAATGGGTTCTGTTTTAGGCGCGCAGTCCCTACTTAATAAAAACTCTGAGGATTGGTCAGTTTATGCAGGTTCTCCAGCTAAGAAAATTGCCGAACGAGATAAAGATAAGATCTTAAGCTTGCAAAAGTCTTTTGAGGAGGAAATAGTATGACTGAGAGGGATTTCATAATGCAAATGAAACCCTGGATAGGAGATGAAGAGAGACAGGCCCTAAATAGCTATATGCAAGAAGATGGTTTTCTTACTGAATTCAAGAATACTAAGAAGTTTGAAGAGGCTATTGAAGAATTTACAGGCAGTAAACACTGTATAGTTGTAAATAATGGCACAATAAGTTTGACTCTTGCTGCTTTAGCTTTAGGGATAAAGCCGGGCGATGAAGTCATAGTTCCTAACTTTACAATGGTTGCGACGCCAAATTCAATAACAATGATTGGTGCCGAACCTGTTTTTGTTGACGTAGAGCCTGAAACTTTGTGTATAGATCTAGATCAAATAAAACAAAGTTTAACATCCAAAACTAAGGCTATCATGTTGGTTAGTGCGAATGGCAGACAACCTAAAACAAACCTAAAGAATTATATAGAATTTGCAAAGGATAATAATCTAAAAATCATTGAAGATGCAGCTCAGTCTTTAGGTTCTTATTATGATGATGGAACTCATATAGGTTTAAAAGGAGAGATTGGTAGCTTTTCATTTTCTATGCCAAAGATTATTACTACCGGTCAAGGTGGAGCATTAGTAACAAACAATGAGAAGTTAGCAAGCAAATTACGAAAATTAAAAGATTTTGGACGTACGGCAGGAGGTTCTGATGTTCATGATTCTATCGGCTACAACTCAAAATTTACTGAAATGCAGGCTGTTATTGGTTTAGAGCAAATTAAGAAGTTGGATTTTAGGATTGAAAGAAAAAAAGAAATTTGGAAAAGATACAGAGATAATCTTTTAGTTACTGATCAAATATCTCTCTTCTATCATAATTTAGACTTAACTGCGCCATGGTTCATAGACTCACTTTGTGAAGATAGGGAGAATCTAATTGCCTTTTTAAAGGAATCTTCCATTGGGACAAGAGTAATGTACCCACCCCTTAATGAACAGGAATGTTATAGAGTTAAAGGAGACTTCCCCATTTCTGAAGATGTTGGAGAAAGAGGTTTGTGGCTTCCTTCATATACTCAGTTAAGCGATGAAGATATAGACTATATCTCAGATCAAATTATTAAATTTTATTCGTAAATATTCCTCTAGATTTGTAACAAACTCTCAAGAATTTACCTGAGAACTCGAGCTCTTAACATAGTAAGAAGAATAATTAGATAAAGCATATTAACTATAAATAATATAAGGTAGCGACCTTTAATAATCACGCTATCTATAAAATATGAAAGTTGAAACCATAATAAGAAATTTAATTAAATATAGACTAAAATATTTAGCTTATCTTCTACTTTCTTTTATTTCTCTTTTTCTTGGAAGATTCTCTGTATTTAAGCTTCTTGAGAATGATTTATGGTTACAAAAGCAAAATAAAATTTTTTTTTGCGATTATTCTCCAAACTATAGACTTAAAGGAGATCAGGTAGATTCTTTTTCAAATGATATTTTCTTCAATAGCTATAAGCCAAAGAAAGGAGATGTGTGTATAGATATTGGTGCAGGGCTAGGTATAGATACTAGATTAATGTCGAGGATGGTAGAAAATGAAGGAAAAGTATTTTCTATTGAAGCTACAGAAAGAACTTATAAAGCTTTAGAGGCTTGTGTTGAATACAATCAATTAAATAATGTAACCACATCGTATTGTGCCATTACTAATCAAGATGGGCTTGTTAAGATTGTAGATGACATGGGCCATCATACGGAAAATAAGATAATTTTTGATGATACAAGCAATTATAGTACCGTTGAGGGCTTAACAATTGATCACTATATAGAAATGCATAATATTGAACATGTAGACTACATGAAGATAAATATCGAAGGCGCTGAAAAGCTTGTTATTGAGGAATTTAAAAAAATTAAAGTGGTAAAGAATATTGCAATTTCTTCACATGACTTCTTAGGCCTTAGAACTGGAGATAGTTCATATTTCACTAAAGACTTGATTTTAGATTTTCTCGAAAAGAATAATTTTGAGTATTATATGCGTGATACAGACATAGATTATAAAGATGGATGGATTTACGGAATTAATAAGGAATTTATTACTAAGAGAGATTAAAAAAAAATTTCTTAGCGATAAAGGCTATTAAGCCTATAAGAAGCATATCCATTTAAGACACATTATAATTTATAGGCTATTAACATGAGAACAGTTTTTTTAGTCCACTCTTTGAGGAAAGGAGGAGCAGAAAGGCTTGTCCTAGAATTAGCTTCTAGTATTCAGTGCACTTCAGTAACCGTAATTTCTTGGCTTGATAACCTTGAATTTCTAGAAGATGAATATAAGAATATTAAGGTCATAACCTTAATAAAGAAAAGTGAATATAAGTGGCTATTTAGTCTGATAAGTTCTTCTAAGCAACTAAGAGTCCATTTAAGTTCTATTTCGCCAGATAACGTAGTTATTTTCTCTCACTCTGTATTCTGGCTAGCCTTTTTTTCGAAATTTAAAACAAAATATATTTATGTAATACAGGGCTTTAGCCAGCTGTCTGCAAGTAGAGGCTATAAAAAGATTGTTTTCAGATTGATAGATATGCTAGTTCTTAGAAAATTAAAGTGCTCTATTATTGCACCCACCCAAGAGCTTTCAGAAGAGTCCAAGAAATACTTCTTTGTAAATGGTGATAAATTAGAAGTAATTCCTAACGGAGTGGAAGTAGGAAACTTTAAAAATACAATTTTGAAGGACGAAGAGGAAATAATAATTACTATGCTAGGAACTCTTAGTAAGCATAAAGGACAACATCTTGCTCTAGACATAATACGAAAATTATTAACAAAGATTCCTAATATAAAACTTTATATTATTGGAGAAGGGTCTATTAAAGGTGAGCTAGCAGACTTAATAGATCAAAAGAAACTTCAGAACAATGTATTTCTTCTCGGAAGGCGAGATGATGCCTTTAATTTAATGCATGAATCTGATATTTTCCTTCATCTGAGCCTTTCTGAAGGCATGCCTTTAGCTGTTATAGAAGCTATGATGTGCGCTCTTCCTGTAATAGCCTTTGATGTGAGTGGTGTGAGAGATGTGGTGAGTGACAATGGTTTTCTATGTAATTATGGAGATATAGATTCTATTTCAGCTAAAATTTTTGAACTAATATCCAATAATAAATTAAGGAACAATATGTCTGCTCGTTCCCGAGAAATAGCTCTAAAGAATTTCAGTAAAGAAAAAATGGTGGAAAATTATGATTCTTACTTTCAAAGATTTATTGAATCAAATAATTAATGTCTTAAAATAAACATATAGTTTGATGAACAAAGTTTTACTAACAGGAGCTGATGGCTTTATAGGATCCCATTTATCTGAAAAGTTAATAGCTGAAGGATATGATGTTAAAGCATTGGTGCAGTATAATTCTTTTGGTACTTGGGGCTGGCTTGACTCAATTGATAAAAAGATTGTTGATCAGATTGAGATTGTTTCAGGAGACATCAGGGATCCTCATCTTTGCAATAGCTTAGTAAAAGACTGTAATAAGGTACTCCATTTAGCTGCACTGATAGCAATTCCCTATTCTTACTCTGCTCCTCATCAATATGTAGAAACCAATATTTCTGGGACTTGTAACTTATTACAGTCTGCTATTCTCAATGGAGTAGAAAAATTTATCCAGACTTCAACAAGTGAAGTTTATGGTACGGCTCAATATGTACCAATTGATGAAGGTCATCCATTATCAGGACAATCTCCTTATGCAGCCTCCAAGATAGGAGCAGATCAGTTGGCTTTATCTTTTTATAATTCCTTTAATTTACCTTTAACAGTAATCAGGCCATTTAATACCTATGGCCCTAGGCAGTCTGCTAGAGCAGTTATACCCTCTATAATTATTCAACTAATCAAAGGGAAGAAGATATCAATGGGAGGATTGAGTCCAACTCGCGATTTCAATTTTGTCACTGATATCACAAGAGGATTTATCGCTTCATTGGAACCAGACAAAGCATTGGGTGAGGTTATTAATTTAGGAAGTAATTATGAGGTTTCTATTAAAGATACAGCTTTGCTTATTGCTGAAGTAATGCAAAGAGATATAGAAATCGAGCAATCTGTAGAGAGATTAAGACCAAAAAATAGTGAGGTAGAAAGACTATTCTCTTCTAATAATAAAGCTAAAGATCTATTGGATTGGGTGCCTGAGTATTCAGGGCTGGAGGGCCTAAGAAGAGGATTAGAAGAAACTATAAACTGGTTTTCTTTGGAAGAGAATTTAAAACTTTATAAAAGTGACATTTATAATACGTAAAAAAACAAAATTAAGATGAAGATATCTGTTATTGGAACAGGGTATGTTGGCCTAGTAACAGCCGTTTGTTTTGCTCAAGCAGGACATAATGTTTTATGTTTTGATATTGATAAAAAGAAGATATCTAAATTACTTAAAGGAGAGTCCACGATTTATGAACCGGGGCTAACTGATCTCTTAAAAAGCTCAATAAAGAAAAGAACTATAAATTTTACATCGGATGTTAAAGTGTCGGCTAATCACGGTCTATACCAATTTCTTTGTGTTGGAACACCGCAGTCAACTGATGGTTCACCAAATCTGCAATATATTAATTCAGCTATAAAAGGTATAGCTAACAACATGGAAGATCGAAGAATTATTGTTAACAAGAGTACTGTGCCTATTGGCATGACTAATATAGTGAGAGATATATTTAGTCATGAGCTAGCAAAAAGAAATTGTAATTTAGAAGTTGATGTTGTTTCTAATCCTGAATTTTTAAGAGAAGGTTCAGCTATAAATGACTTCTTATATCCAGATCGAGTTGTAATAGGCTCTGAAAGTAAGAAAGTTCAAAAAGAGATGTCTACTCTTTATTTGCAAGCAGGTATACCAAAGAAAAAAATTATCTTTATGAGCGAGAAAAGTGCTGAATTAACTAAATACGCTGCTAATGCCTTTTTGGCAACTAAAATAAGCTTCATAAATGAGATTGCTAATTTATCTGAATCACTAGGTGCAAATATTAAAGAGGTAGCTCTTGGTATCGGTACAGATGAGAGAATAGGTAAAAGCTTTTTAAACGCAGGTTGTGGATATGGAGGTTCTTGCTTTCCTAAAGACATAGATGCACTCATTGCTATTTCAAAAAAAGATGCAAAGAAAGATTTAAAAATTCTTAAAGAAGTAAGAACTATTAACAATAAGCAAAAAACTGTTCTCTTTAGAAAGTTAAAAAAACTGTATAAAGGAAATATAAAAGGTCTAAAGATAGCAGTATGGGGGCTTGCATTTAAACCAAATACTGATGATGTCAGAGAATCTCCAAGTATTGACATCATTAACAGTCTGATAACTTCTGGTGCGAAAGTTTATGTCCATGATCCAGAAGCTATGGATGAGTTCAAAAAGCTAATCAAATCTCCAAATTTAAAATTTTGTAATGATATTTCTACTACTACAGAGTTAGCGGATGCCTTAATCTTAGTTACTGACTGGGACGAATATATAAATTATGACTTTTCAAAGAAAAATATGAAAATGAATAATATGAAGATATTTGACGGCCGGTTGTGTTTAAATAAACGAAACTTAGAACATATGGGTTATGAATATATCTCAATAGGAAGTTAAATAGATGTCGAAGAGGGCTGTAGTACTTGCCGGAGGGAAGGGAACTAGATTGAAGCCCTACACGATTACTTTGCCTAAACCGTTAGTCCCAGTAGGCGATGATATGCCAGTATTAGAAATCATTATTAGACAACTAAAGTCTCATGGTTTTGATCATATAACTTTAGCTGTAAACCACATGTCTGAAATTATAAAGGCCTTCTTTGGAGACGGTTCTAAATGGGATTTAAAAATAGACTATTCGGAAGAATCAGAGCCTTTAGGCACAATGGGGCCTCTCAAAAATATTTTAGATTTACCTGATAACTTCCTTGTTATGAACGGAGATATTATTACAGATTTAAACTACAGCTCATTTTATAGTGAACATAGTAAAAAAAATTCAATCTTTACTATTTCTTCTTTTGAAAGAAATGAACAAGTTGATTATGGTGTTCTTACCTCACAGAAAGGATTATTGAATAAATTAAGCGAGAAACCAATAATAAAATATGAAGTAAGTATGGGAGTTTATATGCTTTCGAAGGAAGTACTGGATTACATACCTAATGACAAGGAATTTGGTTTTGATCAGTTAATGCATAAGCTTTTAGAAAATAATAAAGAAGTGCATGTAAAGAAGCATACTAAATACTGGCTCGATATTGGTAGACCAAGTGATTATCAGATAGCTATCAATGATTATAAGTCTAAAATCAAAAAAGACCTTTTATAGTATCTACTGCTATGACATCAATCATAACCGGTTCTGAAGGGTTTATAGCTAAAAAACTTATAGAAAAACTTCATGGCGAAGAGGATTTGATTGGATTAAATAGGGATGATGGCGATCTATCTATTATTTCTCTTAATGACCTTATAAATAAAGAAACTAAGGTGGATATGGTATTTCACCTTGCCGCACGAACATTTGTCCCTAATGCCTGGAAAAAACCGGAAGAATTTATTAAAGAAAATATAGCTTCAACATTGAATGTTTTAAATTATTGTAGGTTAAATAAGATACCTTTACTTTATATGAGTGCATATATTTATGGAGATCAACAAGAGCTTCCTATTAAAGAAAATGCTGCGGTTCTTCCGAGTAATCCTTATGCGCATTCAAAACTTCTGTGTGAACAAATATGTGAGTATTATGTTCAAGCTTTTTCTTTAGATATAACAATCTTAAGGCCTTTCAACGTTTATGGCCCTGGACAAGATAAGAATTTCTTAATTCCTGAAATAATTGAACAAATTAAAACTAAAGATAAGTTAGTCGTGGATTTCCTTAAACCTAGAAGAGATTACATTCATGTAGAGGATTTAGTGGAAGCTATCATTGCTTCTTCTAAAATCATTAAAGGCTTTCAAGTTTATAATATTGGAAGTGGTTTTTCTGTTAGTGTAAAAAATATTATTGAACTTATTGAAGAAATTATTGGAAGATCTCTTCAAATTGAGGAAAGAAATATCATCAGAAATAACGAATTGATGGACGTTGTGGCAGATATATCTAAAGCGTCGGATTCTTTCTCTTGGAAACCCAAGCTGACATTAAAAGAAGGTTTGAAACGGATTCTATTACAGGAGGGTCTGTGCTCAAAAAACTAAAAGATTTCTTCAGGCAAGAACTTAATATTTTTTTAAGTCTAAGTTTTTTAAACTTATATTCTTTCTATTTTAATCTCAGTAGGTTCAAGAAAAAACTTAGAACTCTTCTGAAAGTAAAACTAGGGAAAAGTAATTCCGACCCTACAGCTCAAGAAAAATATCTAAATTACAAGTTCTGGTTAAAAGAATCTCTCCTAAGGGCTTATAAATTAAACTTACAAAATACTAAAAATAAAAAACATATCCTAGATATTGGAACAGGTGCAGGATATTTCCCATTTATTTGCAATGAGCTAAATCACAGCGGATTTTGTCTAGATGTTCCTGATAATGACCTTTATGATCAATTGACAGACTCTCTAGGACTTATCAAGTTTAAGAGATATATAAAATGCTTTGAGCCCATCAAACTCAAAACAGATATCCGATTCGATCTAATAACTGCTTATATGATTTGTTTTAATAATCATAAGCAGGAAGATCTTTGGAGAAGTGATGAATGGAGATTTTTCATTTCAGATCTAAAATCAAATTACTTAAAAAGAAATGGATTGATTGTGTTAAATTTTAATGAAGAAGAACCCGGCGTCTATTTTTCTGATGAATTAATCACTTTCTTTAACAGCGAGAATTATCAAGTAGATGGGAATACAGTTTTGATAAAAAGTTCTCTTACAGTTTAGACAAATGGTCAAATCAAAGATAATTCTAGCAGGATTCTGGGCCCATACTCATTGCGAAGAGTCTTTCTCAAAGCAAATAATAGATAATGGAATAGACGTTATACCTTTCAAGATTTCAAAGTACTTTCAAGGTAAGTGGGGCAAATATCTTAATGCCATCCCTTTTCCAGTAGGTCCCATGTTGAATTTAAATAAGGACCTTTTAACCTTTATTAATAAGAATGATGTGGATTATATTTTTTTTTGGAATTGTAATCATATTCTTCCCTCAACTTTAAAAAAAATACAAAGAAATGATATAAAAATAATTATCTATAACAATGATGATCCTTACGGATCAGTTATAAAGAATAAGAAGCCATGGTTGCATTTTTTTCAATTCTTTTGGTTCTTAAGAAATTTAAAATTTTCAGACATTATATTTGTCTATAGACCCATCAACGTTGAAGAAGCATCTAAATTTTCTAATTCTTCTGCGAAGATAGAGCTATTTAAACCTTATTTCATTCCTACACCTGAAGAAAGAGCTTTAACTAAAGATGATTATGAACAAGAAGTTGTATTTATCGGACATTATGAATCAGATAATAGATTACAAGATTTAGAATATCTTTTCGAAAACGATATAGATCTGAAAATTTATGGCACAGGTTGGCATAACAGATTTTTACAATATCAAGATTCTATATATCCTCTTTACGGAGATGATTATATTAGAGCATTAAGAAGCTCCAAGATATGCCTTTGCTTCTTATCTAAGATGAACAGGGATGTTTATACAAGAAGATGCTTTGAGATACCCGGGTTAAGAAGGTTACTCTTATGTGAAAGAACTCAAGACATGTTAGCTTTATTTAAAGAAGATAAGGAAGCTGTCTACTTTAGTGATAGATATGAATTATTAAAGAAAATCGAATGGTTGCTATCTAATCCTAGTAAAATAGAGGAAATAGCAGAAGCTGGATATAAAAGATTATTGGATGACGGGCATGATATAAGGTCTCGTTCTAGTGAGATTTTAAAATATTTATAGTTATGAAAGATAATAAACAAAAGACTATTTTAGTCACTGGAGCGGCAGGGTTTTTAGGTAGTCACTTATCTCAAACTCTTCTAGAAAAGGGCTGCAAAGTAATAGGAATAGATAATTTATCTTCGGGTTCTCATTTAAACCTAGAGGCAATTAGAAATTCACAAGAATTTAAGTTTATTGAACATGACATTACGGACCGCATTGATATTGAATGCAATGAAATTTATAACCTTGCTTGCCCAGCCTCTCCTGTGCAATATCAAAATAATCCTATAGAGACATTAAAAACAAATGTAATTGGAGTTTGTAATCTTCTAGAACTGGCCGTAGAGAATAGGGCAAAGATTTTTCAAGCTTCAACAAGTGAAGTTTACGGAGATCCCTTAGAACATCCTCAAAAAGAATCTTATTGGGGTAATGTAAATCCTATTGGTATTAGATCATGTTATGACGAAGGGAAAAGGTGTGCGGAAACATTATTTTTTGACTATCAAAGAGAGCATAAAATTGAAATAAAAGTTGCACGGATATTCAATACTTATGGTCCAAAAATGCAATCAGAAGATGGCAGGGTAGTTTCAAATTTTATAGTTCAAGCACTTTCTGGTAAACCTTTGACTGTTTATGGTGAAGGAATGCAAACCAGATCATTCTGCTTTGTAGATGACCTCATAAGGGGATTTGTACTATTAATGGATAATGAAAAGCTTCAAGGTCCAGTAAACCTTGGAAATCCCTCTGAATTTACTATGATTGAATTGGCTAAGAAAATCATCAGTCTAACTTCAAGTAATTCAGAAATAATCTTTAAAGACTTGCCTCAAGATGACCCAAAAATGAGAAGACCTGACATAGATTTAGCTACTCAAAAATTGGGCTGGTCTCCTTCTATTTCCTTAGATGAAGGACTGAAGAAGACTATCAACTATTTCATGGAAATAGGTTAATTGAAAATTCTCAATATTATTCAAGGTACCCATATAGGAGGAATGGAACAATCCTCGCTATTATTAATGAAAGAGATGATTGCACTTGGACATGAAATCTCTCTTTTGTCGTTAACTCAGATGGGACAACTGCAAAAGAATTTGAAAGAATCAAATATTGAAAGTGAAGGATTTCAGTATAGAGGCCCCGGCGGTATTTTGGATTTATTAAACTACAGAAAATATATTTCTTCTAAAAAGGTGGATGCTATTATGCAAACCGGTCATAGCGTTGTTGGTATGCTTTCTCTAATAGGAAGAAAAGAAGTACCCAAAGTGTTATTTGTTCACTTCCACCATCAAGGCGTTAAGGCACATTGGATCTGGAAATTGATATATTTTATGGCAAATAAGATATTTGATAATATTTATTTTGCTTCTAATTTTATTATGGATGAGGCTTTTATAATTTTTCCTAAGATTAAAAAAAAATCAATCTACCTTCCCAATCCTCTTCCTATTCGGCCTTTAAGAGAAGATAAGAACAGATCTTTATCTCGCTCTATGCTTCAAATACAACCAAGTAGTTTAGTGGTCGGTAATGCAGGGTGGTTAATTAAACGAAAAAGATTTGATGTCTTTCTTAAAGTCTGTGCAAAAGCTAAAAAGTCTTATCCAGATTTAAAAATTCTAATCGCTGGTGATGGTGAAGAAAAAGAAAATCTTGAGAGCCTAGCAGAAGACCTAAATATTTCTTCCGATATAATTTGGCTTGGTTGGCAAGAAGATTTAGAAGAATTCTATAATGCTATCGATATTATGCTATTCAATTCTGATTGGGATGCGGTAGGGCTTTCGCCATTAGAATCAATTCAAAGGGGTATACCCACTTATACTTCAGTTCTAAATGGAGGTTTGAAAGAAATCTTATCAGGAGAATTTAGCATTTTTATAGAAAAACATCATGATATTGATACCCTATCTAATAAAATTTTAAAATTAGTTTATGAAAGAGAAAGTCTCGTCAAATTAACATTAAAATGCAGAGACCATGTCAATTTCATTTCAAATCCTGGTCTCATAACTAAAAAAGTAATATCCAACATAATTAATAGAGGTTAAATTTTTGAAAAAAATTAGAGCAGTAGCTTTAAATGATACGATGGGTTCTTATCATCATTTCCGTTTAATTTGTGCCAATGATTCTTTAGACTGCACAGCAATTCAATTCTCATCTATTGATCATACTAATCTTTGGCAAGGTTCACCTGAAGAAAATAAACAGATTATTACTCTTTTTGATGATAAGCCTATAACAGAATTTTCTAAGGCTAAAATTAGGGATAGATTATTCAAGGTTTTAGATGAGGTAGATCCTGAAGTGGTCATATTAAGTGGATGGGATGCAATTCCTTCTTTAATTGCCCTGTTATGGGCAATGGAAAATAATAAACCGACTGTAATAATTTCAGAAAGCCAAGAACATGATTTCCCAAGATATAGAATTAAGGAATGTTTTAAGAACTTCTTGCTAGATTTAATTGATAGTGCATTCGTCGGTGGCATAAATCAAAGAAACTACCTCGTAAAATTAGGATTCGATAATGATATGATTTTTGAGGGTTGTGATATCGTAGATAATAAATTTTTTATGCGACCTTCAAGAAAGGAGGATATAGAAAATTTGAAGCTTCCAGAGAACTATTTTCTCACTTCTTGTAGGTTTGTAGAAAAGAAAAATCTAAAAATACTTATAGAAGCATTCTCCAGTCTGGAATCAGTTCATACTGAATGGTCTTTAGTTTTAGCAGGTGACGGTCCCTTAAGAAGAGAGCTAGAATCCCTTGTACTTGAATATAACCTATCTGACAAAGTTCATTTTTTGGGCTACTTAGATTATCTAACAATGAAAAATGTTTACGCTGGTGCATCTTGCTTTGTACTGCCAAGTACAACAGAGCAGTGGGGATTGGTGATAAATGAAGCACTGGCATCAGGAATCCCCGTAATATGTTCTAAAAATGTTGGATCTGCTCCAAACTTATTATCAGGTCAACACGTAGGATATGTGTTCGATCCTTTGTCATCTACAGACCTGTTGGGAAAGATGGAAAAAATCATCTCTGAGTTAAAGCACACTGACTTCACTTCTGTTGCTCAAGAAGTGATTTCGAAGTGGGATAGAAATAAGTATTCTGACAGTATAAATAAAGCATCAAAACTAGGCATTAAAGAATATAAGAAGAGAAGCTTTGTAAAGATCTTATCACTCAAGTTATATATATTCTTATTAAAATGACTTTATGATTTCAAAAAAAGCTATTTATATAAATGCCCCAAATATACGACATGGAGGAGGGTTGATTTTATTAGAGATGATCTTAGCAGCTGCTAAGTCTCTTAACTTTTCTATAAAAGGTAATTTTAATGATACTGTAAAATATAATAATCATATTGATCTAAATGATAATTTAAGTTTTGAATTTTCTGAGTCAGGCTTTTCTAATTATCTTTTTCCTCATAACAAGAATAAAGATCTATTAATGGATGCTGAGCAAATAGTACTTTTCTTCGGAAATTTACCTCCATTATCAAAGGTAAAAGGAATTTCCATATTGTATATCCATAGTAAGCTACTTCTTGAACCTGCATTCAAGTATAAGCTGACCTTCAATACAAGATTAAGGCTTATATTTGAAAAATTATTTATTTATTTTTTTTATAAGAATGTAGATTTAATTGTTGTTCAAACACCCTCCATGCAAAGATTATCTAACCAAATCTTAAAAAAGAGAAAAACTTTAGCAATTCCATTCTTTGATTTTAATTCTGATTACTTAGGGAGTAATAATAAAGAAGATTACGATTTTTTTTATCCCTCCTATGGATATACATATAAAAATCATAAGAATCTAGTACAGGGTCTTATTCTTTTGTCTCGGAAAGGTATATTTCCAAGCCTTGTAATGGCTTTAGACTCTGAGATAGATGCCAAACTCATTGAATATATTAAAGATGAAACAAAAAAGAATAGACTAAAGATCCATCTAATATTGGATAAGGATTATGAGGATATGAATCAGTATTATTCTTCTTGTAAAGCATTAGTTTGGCCCTCGTTAACAGAATCATTAGGCATACCTATAATTGAAGCTTCAAGGCATGATAAAGACATATTAGCTTCTGATTTAGATTATATTCACGATCTTCTCCAAATAAAAAAAGACTATTGCTTTGATCCTTATAATCCTCTTTCTATAGCAGAATGTTTAGGTAATTACTTGAGTCATAGACAGAAGAAAGAAAAAAATCATAAAATAAAGATTCAGGTCTTCTCTGGAAAAGAGTTTATTAACAAGCTTTTTAGTTTTATCTAGTGGGACTATATAAAATACACTAATGAAAAACGTGATTGTTAAGAAAGATTTTATTGATGTCTCAATTTTAAAGACAGTTAACGATGATTTATTAAATAATTTGAAGGTCTTTTTAGAGAAAGGCACTCACTTAGGTGGGAAAAAGTATGGGCATCTAAATGCAACTATAGGTCATCATGCCAAGGCGATTTTAAAGGAAATAAAAAAGAAAGGACTACTTGAATTAATTGCTGAAGAATATGACTTAATCTTGGAAGAATATTTTCTAACTTGCGCATGCAATATAAATCTTCCTGGTTCAAAAAAACAACATATACATAGAGATACCAACTTTGATGACTCGAAAATTATTATCAATATACCTTTAGTTGACGTAAACGAAGATAATGGATCTATAGAAGTTTATCCTGGAAGCGATGAAGTCCCTTTATCTTTTTTAGATTTCCTTTTATCTAAAAATAAATATCCTCCTAAAAGGATTAATACTAATTTGGGAGATATTTTTGTAAGAGATTCAAATTTATTCCATAGAGGCATGGATAATTTATCACGATCTCCTAGATCTATGGTTGCAATTACTTTATCCAAAAAAGATATTGCCACTCCAAGTGAGATAGAGGCTCCTTTTGGTGGCGGTAAGATTGATTTTATGAATAATTGGTTCGAAGATAATCTATTTGGAAAAATAATGGAGAATATTTATATGTATTTCCCTGCAATAAGATCTATAAAAAGAATTCTAGCTTCTTTAATTAAAGAAAAAAATTTGAGCACATGATCAAAAGACTTCGAGCCAATGTTAGAGACTCCTTATCTTCATATCCAATCTTGAAGAGCTTTTTAAGGATGTTTATCGATAAACGATATTTTTACCATAATTTACAGGGAAATTTTACAAATCACATTTTTAGAGAATATTTAAAGAAAATAGAACTCCTTTTTTACAGGAAAAGGGTTAATTTATATAAAAACTCCCAATACATATTATTAGACGGAAAAGAAAAACTAATTGACAATGGAATAATTGAGAGTCCAATCAAATTGGAAGCAAAAATTGCTGATGATATTAAAGACTATTTAAGAAACAAACTATGTCATGATCCTGAGATAAAAAACTCTTCATACTTTAAGATATCTGATACAAAACCTAATATAAAAAAAGCCTATTATATGTGTGAGGATGTTGTCCAGGCACCTCATGTAATGGAGATTGCAAATAACAATATATTATTGAGGTATGTATCAGAATATTTTGGTGCTTTGCCAAGTATTGATTATATAGGTGCTTGGTGGTCATTGCCCACAGATACTCCGTCCTTAACACAGTCATTCCATAGAGATATCGATACTCTGCATTCAATGAAATTCTTTGTATATCTCACTGATGTAAGTGAAAACACAGGTCCTCATGTCTACATCAAAGGCTCTTGCAAATCTAACTTTAATTCCGTTAAAGATAAAATGCATAGTGATCAAGATATATACAAATTCTTTGATAGGGAGCAAGCTTTAAATCTTGTGGGCCCAAAAGGTTATTGCTTTCTTGCTGATACTTTTGGTTTGCATAAGGGTATGCCACCAATTGAGTCCCCCAGACTTGTTTTACAAATAATTTACTCTTTGAAGCAAACTCCCTTTGGCCCAAAAAAACCTTTCTTAGACTGTGATAAACTAAAGAATACAGATCTTAATTCACCCACCGCAACTCTTGTAAACAATAACATTTTAAGAAAAACATTTTAAAGTAATTCTGATTATGAAAATTGAGAAAATTCTAATAACAGGATCTAAAGGCTTTGTCGGAAAGAATCTCAAAGAACTCTTGTCTGCTAAAAGAGGATTATCGATTTTGGAATACAACAGAGACCACAAAGAAGAAGAGCTATCTGATAAATTAAAAAAGGCGGATTGTTTAGTACATCTTGCTGGAGTTAACAGACCTTTAGACCATAAGGAATTTGATGAAGTTAATTTTGGTTTTACTAAAAAAATAATTTCTATACTAGAAGAACAGAAGAAAGATATCCCAATTATTTTCTCTTCTTCTACCCAAGTTTTAGATAATAATCCGTATGGTAAAAGTAAATTAAAGGCTGAAGAAGCTTTAATAACAAAGCAAGCTAATCAAGAAAATAAAGTATATATTTTGAGGTTGCCTGGTATATTTGGGCAAGGCTGTAAACCAAACTATAATTCAGTGGTTGCAACATTTTGTAATAATATCCAAAGAGATATTCCTATAGAGATTCACGACCCAAAAACAGTCTTACAATTGCTTTATATACAAGATCTAATTCAGCATATAGATAATATAATTAAGGAACTGCCTGAAAGAAGAAATCCGATCAACCTAGGTCCTGTTCATAAGATATCTCTTGAGAGCCTAGATCAAACTTTGAAACAGTTTAAAAAAGGTGATTTATCTGGTTTACCAAGAGATCTAGGCACTTCTCTAAAGAAGGCACTTCATGAAACTTATCTATCTTATGCAAAGAAAGATTAATCAATAAATTTCTTAATTATTTTCTCTATCGCTATATTTACCGTAAATCTTCTTTGGAAGAGTTTCAGCGCGTTTTCACCTTGTTTTCTTAGTCTATCCTTATCTTCTATCATAGAAAGAAAATTTTTGTTAAGACCTTTTTTATCACCTGATAGAGAGACCTGACCAATATCATTTTCTTTGATAATGTTTATTATCTCATTACCCTTATTAACACTAGCTAAAATTGGTTTTGATTGTTGAATATAGCCCATCATTTTTAGAGGAAAGTTATTGCTTTTAAGCTTCTTATTGAGAGATACCAATCCAATATCCGCTCCTTTGAGTATAGTCAGATAAGTTTTTTGGTCGACTTCTTCTAATAACTTTACATTTTTTAAATTTTTCTTTTTTATTAAAGATTTAATATTTTCTAGTTGGTGACCGCTTCCTATCAGGGTGAGAAAGGCTTTGTTATCTAGTACGGAATCTTCAAGATCATTTAAAAGAGAATATAAATCTTGAGCATCAGCCATATTGCCTCCGTAAATTATATTAACCAGGTCTTTAGGGAGTGGAGAAGACTCGTGACTTTGTATTTGATCTACATTAATTGAAGAGCCCCAATTATCCAAAACTTCAAGTTGGGTTTTATTATTGAGATAATTCTTAAAATAATCTAAGTCTTTTATCGATTCAATGCCTATATAATCAACTGCGTTATAAAGTTTAATTTCTGCTCTTTTGAAGAAACTAAATAAAGCCCCTTCTTTTATGATTCCAGCATCTAAGAGCCATTTAGGAAATATATCTCTTACAATTAAATAAGCCTTTATTTCATATTTATTTTTTATCCAAGTTATAGCTTTATAGTAAAAAATTGAAGGTGAAAAACTTATAACTCCATCAACTTCGTCTAGATTAATCCTTTTTAAACCTTTAATTATTAATGAAGAATACCTAACTTCCGAAATTAGTCTCCCAACCATGCCAAATTGCCTTAACTTAGATCTTACTCTTATAACTCTAATGCCATCTTCGTATTGATCTGAAAGAAATTCTTTTTGCTTTTCATTGAATGTAACCACAATAGCCTCATGTCCAATTCTAGATAGTTCAGATGCTAGATCTTTGATGACTATTGAGCCTGATTTGATGGTTGGATAGTAATAATCGCTAAATAATACTATTTTCATAATTTTGGTTATTTTGAAGTATTTTTAAAATATTTGCTTAAGAAATAACATATCTATTTTTAACTAAAATAAGAGATATAAGGACAATAAGTTTATAATAGTTTGTATCAATTAATTTAAGAATTATTGGATTAATTTTTTTATGTCAGAATTTAATAATGATAGTTGGTTTAATATTACTGCTTTGCCAGAAAACTTCAGTGATATTGCAGCCATAATTAAACAAGATGGATTCTATTGCATGGAAGGGGTGGTAAAACCAGAATTCTTATCCGAACTCCAAGAGAACGTCAATAAATTATTAAAAATATTTGGAAAAAGGTATTTTTCATTAATTCACCCACATGAACGGCTTGAAGACGAAGATCTATTAAGCCTGCCTTATAAGAATATTATTAATAATAGTGAGTTTAGCGATCTTTTAAATAATCTATCTAGTGAGTTATCTTTAAATAAAAAAGGTAATTCTGAGAGGTTTAATATATTACGAGTTGTAACAGGAGAAAAGACTGATGATCAGTCATTAAAATTTCATTATGATTCAACTTTAGTAACAGCTCTCATTCCTATCTATATACCTGATGGATTAGAAAATGAATCTGGTCATCTTGTTGTGCTTCCTAATGCTAGAAGCATACGTAGTTCTATACTTGTAAATATAGTAGAGAAATTTTTAATTCAGAATAGATTTAGTCAAATGGTTTTGCCTTATCTATTCTTGAGAAGTGGAAAAAAGAAGGTTTTAAATTTAGAACCAGGAAATATTTATCTTTTTTCAGGGTTACAAACTTTACATAGCAATTTTGCAGTAAACAAAGATTACGTAAGAGCTACACTTCTTTGCTTCTATGGAAATCCTTATCCAGATTCAAAGTTCTTGAATTGGGTTAAGAAAACGCGTCATAACGAAGAAGATAAGAATGTAGGCTTATAGTTTAAAACTACAACTTTCTATCCTTAGTTTTCTAGTTAGGACCTTTATTTAGCAAAGACTTAAAGTCTTGAATTAGTTCCTTATCGAATATTCTTAAGAAGAACAAGAAACTCATAAAGCAGAGTATTAGGGAAATCATTAAGGTACTAAAGCTTTGAAGATTATACAGAGAAGTTATTTTTTTAATTAGTACTATCTCAGCGGATAAGGCTAAGCATAAACCTACATATTTCAATGTATGCTTTATTATTTCAGGAGAAAATTTAAAGAAACCCTCTCTTCTGTGGTCAAGAATGTACATAATGAGAGTCAAAAACGCTGTAATGCTTATTGACAAAGGGATACTTAAGTAACCTATAAATTGAAAAAGAATTAATGTCAGAACTATATTTATTAAAACCGAAAAGGAAGTTATCTTAAAGGGTGTCTGTGGAATTTCTTTAGCAAAATAGTAAGGGCTTAGGATTTTAGCTATACACATGGCTGGTAATCCTAACGAGAATAGTTGAAGAACTATTGATGTATTAAAAGTAGATTTTGAAGAAAATTCTCCTCTTTCATATATAAATTGAATAATTTCATGACTTAACATTATCAGAATAAGGGCAGCAGGGAAGCTTGAAGCAATTGCTAGCTTGTATGCTTTATTCTGGATCTTTAAAGCCGACTTATTATCATTAATACGAATATTTCGGCTTAAATCAGGCAACAAAACTGTTGCTATTGAAATTCCAATAAGAGTAAGAGGAAACATATAGACTCTATCTGCAAAATAAATATAGGATACAGCTCCTTCAAAAAAGGAAGCAAATACAATTCCCACTAAAACATTAATTTGAATAAAAGTTTGTGAAAAAAAGGTGGGAGCTATAAGTTTAAAGAATCTTTTTAAATCACTAAAGCCTTCACTTATATTAATAGAAGAATGCCAGAATTCTCTATCAGTTGCGAATAGCAACAATGAAAGTTGTAAACTTCCACCGACAAGCAAAGTCCAACATAAATAAATTACTTTATCTTCTGATAAATCTTTTGAAAAAATAACATACGAAACAACACACAGGTTTAATAATATTGGAAGAGAGGCAGTTATGGAGAATTTGTTTCTATAGTTCAAAAGTCCGGCAAAAACCGAACTTAAGACAATAAAAGACAGGTATGGGAAAGAGATCCTGGAGCATAAAAGTAGCAAATCAAATTTAGGGCTATCTGCCATACCAGGAGCAATAATTTGTAATATGAAAGTCATGTATATCTCAGCAATTAAGATAAGAGGTATAAGAAATAAAAAAGATATCCAAAGTATATTTTTAGCTAATTGGTATCTTTTGTAGGCTGCTTCCTTGCCTTCAATAGCACTTAAAGCAGGCATGAATGCTGAATGGAAAGTTTCTCCGGAAAGAGATTGTTGAAATGAAAAAGGCAACCTAAGTGCTATAACAAATATATTTGATATTGTACCTGATCCCAAAAATGCCGCTAAAAAGATGTCTCTCACAAAACCTGAGATCTGGGAAGCTAGAGTAAATGTTGAATTAATAAAGGAATTTTTTGTTAAATCCATTTTCAAATTCTTCACTCAAATATTAATAATTATTATTTAAAAATCCTTTAACTTGTAATGAGGATATAGATCTAAATGGTTTTTTATAAAATCTATCATTTCAGAAATCATTTCTTCATAAGTAGGGATTGGGTAATTAATAAGTTTTCTTGTGTCGATAAAACTTTTGTCAATATTTATACCTGAAATGGGCCTTATTGAAATTTTTTTATTCGTATATTTTTTAAACAGTTTAAGGACTTCATTTTTACTTATTGGGAGACCATTAGTTAGTTGATATAGACCACATATATCATTTTCTATTGCCCAGTTAACACCTTTAGCCAACTCTAGGGACGTTACTCCTGACCAAATAGCATCTGAAAATCCTTCTATCTCACCTTTTTCTGACATGAACCAATTGAAAAGCTGTTCACCGTCTTTCTTGAGTTCAGGGCCTATTACAGAGGTTCTTATGGTTAAATGATTATCTTCAATAATTTCACCTATGGCCTTAGTTTTGGCATAAACATCTAAACCATCTTTTAGGTCAGCCTCCCTATAAGGTTCTTTATTTTTCCCCGAAAACACGCAGTCAGTAGACATATGCATAAGTTTTATGGACAAAGAATTGCAAATATTTTTTAGCTTATGAGGAAGTATGGAATTAGTATAAATAGCTAGCTCAGGATCAGATGCAGACTCTTTTATAAGAGTTCCAACACAATTTATTACATAATCAGGTTCTAATCTTATAATTTCTGAATTTAGTACTTTTTCATCCATAATATCCAAAAGCAGGGTACCGGCATGTAATTTATTCCTGTACGCAATATCAATAATTTCATATTTTGAGTCTCTCGATAATAAGTGATGAATTTGATGTCCTATTAGTCCTGTTGAGCCAAGGATGAGAATTTTCTTTTTCAAGGTAACTAAGTGTCTTTAGACCAGACTGTCCTATTTACATAATCAGTATAAGACAGAATTATTCTAAGAACTTTTTTAGAGACATTATCAATTGAGTAATCGCCCACTATCCTCATAGGACCGTTTTGCTTATGTTGATCAACCACTACCTTGATTGATTCTAGAATTCTATCCTTGCTCAACCCAGTCATAACAACAGTTCCCTCATCCATACCTTCAGGTCTCTCATGAGCTTGACGAATAGTAATAGCTGGGATTTTAAGAATAGATGATTCTTCGGTAATAGTGCCGCTATCAGATACTACACAATAAGCATTAAGTTGGAGTTGGTTATATTCATGAAAACCATAAGGTTTTGAAAATCTAAGATATTTATTATTCTCTTGATATCCCATTTCCTCAAGTTTCTGCTTGGTCCTAGGGTGGGTAGAAATAATGATAGGAAATTTATAGGTTTCTGTGATTGCATCTATTGAACTAAGAAGGTCCTCAAAGTTTTTTGGTGAATCTACATTCTCCTCTCTGTGGATACTCATTAAAAAATACTCACCTTTAGTAAGTCCTTCTTTTTCTAGAATCTTACTTTCAAGTATTTTTTCCATATTTTCATTTAGAACTTCTAACATTGGAGACCCAGTTTTGATGACTGTTTGAGGTTTAAGTCCTTCAGCCACTAGATAATCTCTAGCTTGCTCGGTTAAAGGCATGTTTATATCACTTAAATGATCTACAATTTTTCTGTTAATTTCTTCTGGAACTCTCTGATCGAAAGATCTATTTCCAGCTTCCATATGAAATATTGGTATTTTCCTTTTCTTAGCAGGAATAACACACAAACAACTATTTGTGTCTCCATATATGAGTAGTGCATCGGGCTGAATATCAACAAATACTTTATCAATCTTTCCTATAATGTCGCCGATTGTCTCTGATGCACTTCCTTTTACTGCTTCTAAAAAGAAATCGGGTTTTCTAATTCCAAGCTGTTCAAAGAAAAGCTCATTTAACTCATAATCATAATTTTGTCCCGTATGAACAATTGTATGTTCTACATATTTATCAAGCTCCTTCATAACTTGACTGAGTTTGATAATCTCTGGCCTTGTACCGACCACTGTCATCACTTTTAATTTTCTTGTCATTTTGATAATTCTTCTTTAATTAAATCTAATGTCAGTAAAGATGATTTCATTTCCTCTATATTGTACTGATAAGTGTTGTGGGAATTATAATCTTCTTTGTTGGATATATCTTCTTCTCCTTCGGTATAGAAACTTGCATAGTTAAGATCTCTATTATCAGAAGGTATTCTATAGTATTCCCCCATGTCTTCAGCTTTAGCCATTTCTTCTCTTGTTAGAAGGGTTTCATATAACTTTTCTCCATGACGGGTACCCATAAGTTGTATTTCATTCTTTGCTTCAAATAACTCTAATAATGCTTTTGCTAGCACCATTAAATTAGCTGCAGGCGATTTTTTTACAAAAGTATCTCCTGAAGATCCATTAGTAAAAGCAAACTCAACTAGTTCAACAGATTCTTCAAGACTCATCATGAATCTAGTCATCGAAGGATCGGTTAGTGTTAAAGGTTTATTCGATTTTATTTGATGAATAAATAGCGGAATCACAGAACCTCTGCTACCCATTACATTTCCATAACGTGTTGAACATAGAATAGTTTCTTGGATTCTTGATCTTGAATTCGCCGCTACAAGCTTCTCCATCATCGCTTTGCTTATGCCCATAGCATTAATGGGATAAACAGCCTTATCTGTGCTTAAAAAGACTGCATTACTAACCTTATTTTCTAAAGAAGATCTAATGACATTTTCAGCACCTAAAATGTTCGTCTTTATTGCCTCCATCGGATAAAACTCACAAGAAGGTACTTGCTTCAAAGCAGCTGCATGGAAGACATAATCCACCGAGTGCATAGCTTGGTTTACACTCTGATAGTCTCTTATATCTCCAATATAAAATTTAAGTTTATTGTTGTTTAAACCTATCCTCATAGATTCTTGCTTTTTTTCGTCCCTACTAAAGATTCTTATTTCTTTGAAGTCATCTTTTAGCAAGAACCTTGAAAGAACGGCTTTTCCAAAGGAACCTGTCCCACCTGTGATAAGTAATGTCTTGTCTTTAAGCATCTATCTCCCTTATTAAGCTGAAAGCTAATCAATTAGTATGATTTTAGTAATTATGATACTAGTATATTAGTCTTATATGATACTCGTATACAAAGACTTAGTGTATTGTAATGTTAAACTTCTAACTTAAATGTAAAAAATCTTTATTTGTATGACAATCTTAGTAACAGGTGCTACAGGTTTTGTTGGTGAAAGAGTTTGCAAAATGCTTCTTCAAGAGAATGAGAAGATAAGAATCATTTCTCGTAAAACCTCGTCTGATTTTACTGATATAGTTTTAGCAGATTTATCTTCAGATACTATTAATACAAGTGTGTTTGATGGTGTTTCTACAGTCATTCACCTTGCGGGTTATACTCATGATTTAAGATCTTCAGGCAATGAAGAAGAATATTTTCGATTAAATGTTGAGGCGACAAAAAAATTAGCAAAAGTTGCAAGTCTTTGTGGTGTTTCAAGTTTTATTTATTTAAGCAGTGCAAAAGCAGGTAAATCTGATAAATGTGATTCAACGCCAGAAGAAGCTGAAGGTGTTTATGGAAAATCAAAGAGAGCAGCAGAATTAGCTATTCTAGAAATAGCTTCGAGCTCTCATATGAGGGTTAATATTATCAGACCTGCACTTATCTACGGCCCTAATGTAAAAGGCAATCTTAAATTAATGATCACAGGAATAAAACAAGGTTGGTTTCCTCCTTTGCCGTATACTAATAATAAGCGTTCGATGGTGCATGTAGATGATGTTGCAAGATGTATACTCTTCCTCGATAACTCTGAGAGTTCAGATGAACAGATTTATACTTTAACTGATAATCAAGAATATTCTTCGTCTGAGATATATGATATTTTGTGTCGAGTATTTGGAAAGAAGGTCAAGAAAACAAGATTTCCTATGATTTTATTTACATTCATGTCTTTAATTCATCCTTCAATTAGGTATAAGTTAAATAAATTATTAGGAAATGAAACTTTTTCTTGCTCTAAAATTATTTCATTAGGGTTTGAACCACAAAAAACTTTAAGACATATCAATGAGACGAACTATTGATATCTTAATTTCCTCTTTTCTTTTGGTATTATTGGCTTTTCCATTGGCTTTTGTGATTATAGTCATTAGACTAGAATCCTCAGGCCCAGCCCTATTTTGGTCCAAACGAGTTGGAATCCATAGCATTCTTTTTATGATGCCAAAATTTAGAACTATGCATGAAGGCACAGCTCCAGTCGCTACACATTTACTAGAGAATCCAAGTAGCCGTTTAACTCGAATAGGAGATTTCTTGAGAAGAACTAGTATTGATGAATTACCACAATTGTTATCTATTTTAAGAGGCCAAATGACATTAGTTGGGCCAAGACCTGCTTTATTTAATCAAATTGATCTTATTGAGCTTAGGCAACAGAATAGAGTAGATACTTTAATTCCAGGAGTAACAGGTTGGGCTCAAGTTAATGGTCGTGATAATATAAGCATTAAAGAAAAAGTTAATTTTGATATTGAGTATTTAGAAAATAAATCACTTAAATTTGATATTTATATTATTTTCCTTACTCTTTTAAAAGTTATTAGGAAAGAGGGTATCTCTCACTAGATGCTCTTAACAAGGCCATAATTTAAATGAATCTAAAAGATTTCCTAGTTTCATCATCAAGGCTAACCAAGAAGCTTTTGGCTCTGGCATGTGATTTTACTTCTATTTACTTAGCAATTCTGTACGCACTATTTGTAAGTGACAATTTAAATTACACTAATGTAATAGACATGTTAGTTCTGCTCTGGATACCATTCGTAGGGGTTTTAATTTTTTGGTATGCTGGTGTTTACAGATCAATAGTTAGATATATAGACTTCTCAGTAATTTTTCTCTTATTACAAGCAATATCTTTAACTTTACTTATAAATTTTGTTGCATTAAATATTTATAGCTATTTATCAATTACATTTAATTTTCAAAGCAATGACTTTCTGTTTGATTTGGAAATCTGGTTAGCAGGCTTTATGGCTTCAACTTTTTTTGTAATCGGCTCTAGGCTAATAGCAAATTATTATTTATCTGAAAGAATTTCAGAAAAAAGGGTTGTAATTTATGGGGCCGGTTCTGCAGGAATACAATTAGCTAGTGCTTTACGAGTAAGCTCTGAAATGCAGCCTGTTGCTTTTATAGACAGGGATCCGTCATTACATAATACGTTCTTAGGAGGAATAAAAGTCCTTCATCCTAAGAAACTGGAAAGAATGGTAAATAGAAATAAAGTAGACGAAGTGCTTATTGCTATACCTTCTGCATCAAGATCTATCTTGAAAGAATTACTCAAAGAAATAGAAGAATACACAGTAAAGGTAAGAATTCTTCCGGGCTTGGCTGAATTAGCCCAAGGTAAAGTGCTTGTCTCCGAATTAAAAGAAGTTGATATAACTGATTTACTTGGAAGGTATGAAGTCGCACCCAATCAAGAACTCCTAGACAGGAATATTAAAAATAAGACAGTTCTAATTACGGGAGCAGGAGGTTCAATTGGTTCAGAGATAGCCAGACAAGTTGCAAGAAATAATCCCAAGAATTTAATACTTTTAGATGCAAATGAATTTGCTCTGTATGAGATAAAGAATGAAATTGATTCCTTAAGATTTAATACAAACACAAGAACAATAATTGCTAGCGTTACTAATAAGAGAAGGATGACGGAAGTTTATCAAACCTTTAAGGTTGATACTATCTATCATTCAGCAGCTTACAAACATGTACCTTTAGTGGAGGAGAATCCTTTTGAAGGAATATACAATAATATTATTGGTACAAAGATATGTCTAGAGGCTGCAATTGATTCTAAAGTTGCAACTTTCGTTCTTATATCAACCGATAAAGCTGTAAGACCTACAAATATCATGGGAGCAACTAAGAGATTTGCTGAGATGATTTTACAATCTTATTCTGACGAGAAGAATATTAATAATGTTACAAGGATGACTATGGTTAGGTTTGGTAACGTTTTAGGTTCCTCAGGATCTGCAATACCTTTGTTTCAAAAACAGATCAGAGAAGGAGGGCCTGTAACAGTCACGAATCCAGATGTCACAAGGTATTTTATGTCTATTCCAGAAGCAGCTGAGTTGGTTATACAGGCTGGAGCAATGGGAGAAGGAGGTGATGTTTTCGTTCTAGATATGGGAGAGCCAGTTAAAATCATCGAATTGGCTAAAAGATTAATAAATCTTAGCGGTTATGAAGTAAAAGATGGGAATAACCCAAATGGAGATATAGAAATTATCTTTACGGGGCTTAGACCAGGCGAGAAGTTATATGAAGAGTTATTGATCGGAGACAACGTAAGCAGAACAGACCACAAACAAATTCTTAGAGCCGAAGAAGAATTTATTACGAAGGAAGAAATAGAACGATTCATTGATGAGTTAGGTGAAGCTGAGAAGGGTAATGATGTACATGCTTTAAAAGAGATCTTTAAACAAGTCATTCATGGTTATGAATCAGAACAGGATATAGTCGACGTTCTCTCTCTTCATAATTTAAGAAATCAGACTACGTAAAACTTTGTTTACTTATATAGATTCTCTTGAAGATTTGTCTTTTTTAAATAAAGAACTTCTTCAAAAGTCATATTTAGGCGTTGATACAGAATTCAGGAGAACAACCAAAGATAATATGAAACTAGCTCTGCTCCAGGTAAATGATGGAGAGGAAATATTTCTTATAGATGCGGTCTTAATAAGTGATCCAAAAGATAATTGTGATTTTCTGTTTTCAAGTTCGGTTATCAAGATATTCCATTCCTGCAAAGAAGACCTTGAAGCAATTTACTCTTGGACTGGGAGCGTAATGAAGAATCTATTTGATACCCAGTTAGCTAATGCGTTTCTAGATGGACATTATTCAATTGGTTATCAAGGATTAGTGGAAGAGAGATTGGATATAAGTCTAGACAAGAAAGAAACTAGATCTAATTGGATAAGAAGACCATTGTCTGATTCCCAATTAAGTTACGCAGCTTCTGATGTAGACTATCTTATTCATCTTTTCATTGAACAAGAAAGAGCATTAATTGAATCCAACAAATTAGATTGGCATAAAGAAGAGTTAGAGTCTTTAATTTCGAATACCTTTAGTCCATCAACAAATTTTGTAGAAATAGGGTGTAATCTAACTAAATCAGAAGAAGGAAATTTATTAAATAAATTCAATGATATTGTGCTTAATATCGCTGAGAAATATAAAATAAATCCAACTTTATTCTTTTCTAAAAAAAGCCAAAAAGAATTTATAAGATTAGCTCTTGATCGAGGATCTGAAGAAGCTCTTAAAGGTTTAACAAGCTGGAGAAGGCGGCTCATTAGAGACCCGCTTAATAAAGTTCTCTTAAATTATTAAAAATGTTCTGGTTTTTCTATACCATCCTTGTTTTTTGTTTTAGCTACTTGTTGAGTCTGATTGCAAAGAAATATTATCTGATTATCTTCTCTCTCTCTGTTGTTATTTTCTTAACTCCAGCCCAAATAGAAGTTGGATCGACAGGCTATGCTCCTGCTTTATTTTCTTTTTTATTCGATGTATTTTTAGAACAAGATTATTCTTTAAGGGCCTTAAGGCCTCTAGTGCTAAGTATCCCGTTTAGCTTACTTATTTTATTAATCTTCTTCTTTTTTAAAAAAAGATTCTTCTAATTTGAAGACTATGTAGGTTTATTATGCCAAGAGCATTTTTTCCTTTCATAGATCCAGCAGATTCTCCAGGGTTAAAGAATACAATATCATTTAGAGTTTCTTCCCTATATCTGTGAGTGTGTCCATGAATTATCAATTGAATATCTTTATGTTCTTTGATGTACTTATCTATTAATTCAGGTTCATGAAATACTGCTATTTTCTTGTCTTCAAGAGTTAATGGAAAAGGGGGGTCTTGGAAGTTGAAATTACATTCATCACAAACTTCTTTAAGCCCTTTCTCGATTCTGTCATTGTTTCCAAAGACTCCCATCATTGGACAATTTAGTCTAGAGAATAAGCGTAAAGTTTGAGGCTTACTGATATCCCCAGTATGAATAACTAATTTAACTTCCTCTTTATTGAAAATATTAATAATATTCTCAATATTCGTAATATTATTGTGAGTATCGCTAACGACACCAACAAGCATAGATACTATTTAAGCTTTTTCTAAGATATGAATTCCGCAAGCACTTCCTAAGCCTATCACGTGTGTTAGACCTACCTTAGCCCCTTCTACTTGTCTTTCACCAGCTTCTCCACGGAGATGCGTACAAACTTCATAAATATTTGCAATACCTGTTGCTCCAAGCGGATGGCCTTTAGACAAAAGTCCTCCTGAAACATTTACAGGAACCCTTCCGCCCAATTCCACTTCACCTTCGTCGATTAATCTTCCGGCTTCTCCATCTTCACAAAGACCTAAGTTCTCGTAATGAAGCATTTCGGCAGTTGCAAAACAATCGTGCAGCTCAACTAAATCAATGTCATCTGCACCCAGTCCTGCCATTTCATAAGCTTCTTTGGCAGCTTTTCTGGTACAAGAATTTACATCGGGCATGACCAAATCTCTTTCCTGATAAGGATCGCTAGTAAGTACAGAAGCTTTGACTCTAACTGACCTTCCCATTCCTAATTCCTTTGCTTTCTTTTCAGAAACAAGAACAGCTGCAGCTGCACCATCTACATTTACTGAACACATAAGCTTAGTATTTGGATATGAAATCATTTCCGCATTCATTACCTCATCTAAAGGGGTTTCTATTTGATACCTTGCCTTAGGATTCATAGTTGAATGATGATGATTTTTAACAGAAATTTTTGCAAATTGCTCAAAAGTTGTTCCATATTGTCTTGAGTGCTCCATGCCTGCTTCAGCAAAAACTGCTGGCATTGTTCCTGAACCTAAAAGGCCTTCTTTAGGAATGCCTTTACCTCCTCCAGAACCACCTAATAAACCTGTTCCCATTTGCTCAACTCCTACAGCTAAAACTACATCATATAAACCTGCTTTAATGGAAGTCCAAGCTTCTCTAAATGCAGTTGCTCCAGTCGCACAGGCATTAGAACAATTAACTACAGGGATGCCTGTTTGTCCTATTTCTTGAAGAATCCTTTGCCCAACCATTGCGTTGGCTTGACCTAAATTACCACAATAAAAAGCTTCCATTTTATCAATGGTTAATCCTGCATCGTCTAACGCAAGTAAAGCTGCTTCAGCACCTAGACCAGGAACAGTTCTGTCTGGGAATCTCCCAAACTTAATCATATCTACACCTAATACATATACATCACTCATTTTATTCTCCTTAAGAAATTGGTTTAAAGAAATAGCTAATATAAGAGTTGCCCTCAGAATCTTTTCTTCCTAAGGCATCATCGAATATAACTTCAACTGGCATGTCGAATTTAATTTTTTCAGGGTCCGGGTCGCAATCTATAAGATTTCCTTTTACGGTACCTCCACCTTCTAAATCAACAATTGCTGAAATATAAGGAACATCTATGCCAGGGAAAGACCTGAAAACAATAGAATAAGAATAAAGTTTTCCCTTATTGCTTAGCTTCATGGCCTCCATATTTTCTCTAGAAAAACAGTTTGAACAGACATTTCTCTCTCCAAGAAATATAGAACCGCAATCAGTGCATTTATGTCCTTCTAAGTAAGGGTCTCCACCTTCAGGTAACTTTAAATAATCAACAACAGGTAAACTCATTTTCTCCCCTTTAAATTTATAAGTAGTAGTTTTATATAAATTTAACTTCTTTACAATAGCTATCATTATGAGTTTTTTAAATTCAATTTTAGGTGGGATGCTCGGCTTAGCTATTGGTGGCCCTTTGGGCGGTATTTTAGGGGCTGTTATAGGTTCAAAGCTAGGGTCTCAAGGAAGGCAATCTTTTTCTTCAAATCAAAGAAACCAAGCTGCTTTTTTCACTGCCTTGTTCGCATGCTTAGCCAAAATAGCCAAGGCGGATGGAATTGTGAGCAGAGAAGAGGTTGATAAAGTAGATTCATTTATAAAAGATCGATTTAACTTCCCGTCTGAGCAGAGAATGTTTGCTATACAAATATTTAACCAAGCGAAAGATGACTCTTATTCATTTCAAGATTACGCAATTCAATTAGCCTCTCTTCTTTCTCAAAATAAGAATTCTTTAATTATGTTTTATGAGCTTTTATTTGAACTTGCTATGGCAGATGGAGTGTTACATCCTTCCGAAGAGCAGCTTCTCAAAGAAGTACCTAATATTTTTGACCTACGTTCTGACTTATTTGAAGAGCTCAAGAGGAAATTTAATAATCAAGCATCTGATTCATATTTAATTCTGGGAGTAACTAGAGATATGTCTTTATCCGATATAAAGAAAGAATATCAGAAAAAACGTAGAGAATTTCATCCAGACACATTGATTTCTAAGGGATTACCCGAGGAGTTACTTGAAAAAGCAAAAGAAAAATTTATACAGATTCAACAAGCCTATGAGGCAATAGAAAAACAAAGAAATAAAGGGTAAGAATTTAAGATTTATTTAAATTTTTAACTTATTATAAAAATATGTCAGTTTTAATTACAGGTTCGGGTCTTTACACGCCTTCTCAGAGCATCTCAAATGATGAGTTGGTTGATAGCTACAATGAATATGTGGATAGCTATAACTTAAAAAATGACGAAGCAATCAAATCGGGTGACTTAATAGCTTTAGTTCATTCTGACTCAGACTTTATAAAAAAGGTCTCGGGTATTGAGCAAAGATTTGTTTTGGATAAAGAGGGTATCTTAGACCCTAAAAGGATGAGGCCCAGTCTTAAAGAGAGGTCTAATGATGAGATCTCAATTCAGGCTGAAATAGCTGTAGATGCATGCAATCAAGCCATGGAAAAAGCTGGAAGAACTGCTGAAGATATAGATGCAGTTATTTGCGGTTGTGCAAATCTTCAAAGAGCTTATCCTGCTATTGCTATAGAGGTCCAAGAGTCTTTAAATATAGAAGGCTATGCTTATGACATGAATGTAGCCTGTTCTTCTTCTACTTTTGCTATTCAAAATGCATATAACGATATACAGAGTGGAGTTGCGGAAAGAATTTTGGTCGTTAATCCGGATATATGCACGGGTCATCTAAATTTTAGAGATAGAGACGGACATTTTATATTTGGAGATGCATGCACTTCAGTTTTATTAGAAAAAGATACTGGAAATCCTCAGTCAAACGCTTTTGAAATACTAGGAACTAAACTAAAGACTAAATTTTCTAACAACATTAGAAATAATTTTGGATTTTTAAATAAGCCTGAGGATTCAAATAGCGAAGCTCCAGATAAGCTTTTTATCCAAAATGGAAGAAAGGTATATAAAGATGTTGTGCCCATGGTAGAAGGGCACATAAAATCTCATCTTGAGGAATTGAACTTAGAAGTTTCCGATTTGTCCAGGCTTTGGTTGCATCAAGCTAATTTAAATATGAATGAGTCAATATCAAAACGAATCTTAGGCAGGGACGCAAGTGAAAAAGAAATGCCTATCGTTTTGAATGAATATGCGAATACTAGTTCTGCGGGTTCAATAATAGCTTTTCATAAGAATAATTCTGATATTAATACAGGAGAAGTGGGAGTGATCTGCTCTTTTGGAGCAGGCTATTCAGTCGGAAGTGTAGTTTTAAGAAAGTTATAATTTTATTAGTATGTCACTTATAAAGAAAATACATGAATATTTAGAAGGCCTACAAGCTTTTGACTTTATTGGACTATTCTTATTAAGACTCTATCTTTTCTTTGTACTGTGGTACGCAGGTATTGGGAAGATTGACACAGTTGATAAATTTTCTGGTTACTTAGGAACATTAGGAGTTCCTTTTCCTGAAATCATTAGTTGGCTGGTTATTATCTTTGAGGCAGGAGGGGCAGCTCTATTATTAATAGGACTTTTCGTAAGGTGGGTATCAGTTCCACTTATGGTAATTATGTTTTTTGCTGGTTATTTAGTGCATTACGACAATGGGTGGCCTCATGAAGCAAACGGAATTGAGTTTGCTGCAATATACGGATTAATGCTTTTTCTTTTAGCTTGTATGGGTGGTGGAAAGTATTTAAGTCTAGATTATTGGGTTTCAGCTAAGAAATAAATGGATTTATACCAACTAATAGACGCTTCCCAGGAGCCTATCTTAAGAACGCATGACTGGATACAAGAAGCAAAAGATAAAGAAGCCGGATTACCTCATGCCCTAAACCTATCTTCGGTTAGCCTAGAAGGACAACCTTCTTCTAGGATGGTTCTTTTAAAGAGGCTTTCAGATGAAGGACTTGTCTTTTTTACAGATTACGACGGAAAAAAAGGACAAGAGATCGTTAATAATAACAAAGCAGCTTTAAATTTTTGGTGGGCTAAAACCAATAAGCAGATTCGAATTGAAGGAATTTGTAAAAAAGTCAGCGATAAAGAGTCAGATGATTATTTTCATTCCAGACCTAGGGGTTCTCAAATTTCGGCTTTGGCCTCAAAACAAACTGAGACTTTAGAGTCGTATGAAGGCTTGCTAGAAAAGGCTAAACAGATTGAATCCGATAACGAAGGCAAGGACATAAAGAGACCTGATAGATGGGGTGGATTTGTTCTTAAACCCAATTTATTTGAATTTTGGACAAATCAAGAAAACAGGCTACACAAAAGAGAGCTTTTTACTTTAAATGAGGAAGGTTGGGAAAAATCTCTCCTATCCCCTTAAATATTGCTTTTACTTATAACAATCAATAAAATTAAACAAAACATGTGTCCTTTAGTATAGGTCACCACTGAGTATGCTTGAAATTACACTTCCTGATCAATCCAAAAGAAAATTCGATAAACCTATATCCATAGAAGATTTGGCTACGGATATTGGCCCTGGCCTAGCTAAAGCAACCGTGGCGGGCAGAATAAATGGCGTTCTTGTAGATGCTTCTGAGATTATTACCAAAGATGCAAAAGTAGAAATAATTACCTCCAAAGATGATGAAGGTATTGAGATAGTAAGGCATTCTTGTGCACATTTGTTAGCACACGCTCTTAAACAGCTTTATCCTGAAGTTAAGTTGGCTATAGGGCCTGTTATAGACAATGGCTTTTATTATGATATTCAGCTGGATAAAGCTTTAAATGATGACGATCTTCTGGCTATAGAAGATCGTATGCATAAATTAGCAAATACGGATTACAAAGTTGTTAGAGAGGTTGTTTCTAGAAAAAAAGCAGTTAAAACTTTTAAAGATAGAGGTGAGCCTTACAAAGTAACTCTAGCAGAAGAAATTCCAGAAAAAGAAATAATTGCTTTGTATCATCACGAAGAATATACAGACATGTGTAGAGGGCCGCACGTTACCAACACTAAACACTTAAGAGCTTTTAAATTAACGAAAGTTTCAGGAGCTTATTGGCGTGGAAACTCAAAGAATGAGATGTTACAAAGAATCTATGGCACTGCATGGCAAAGTACTAAAGACTTAGAGAGTCACTTAGTTCAAGTAGAAGAAGCTGAAAAAAGAGACCATAGGAAATTAGGAAGACAGCTTGATCTATTTCATTTTCAAGAAGAAGCTCCCGGTATGGTTTTTTGGCATCCGAAAGGATGGGCAGTGTATAGAGCTTTAGAAGACTTTATGAGAATTAAACAAATAGAGTCTGATTACGAAGAGATTAATACTCCTGAAGTGGTAGATAGAAAACTTTGGGAGGATTCTGGTCATTGGGATAAATATAGAGAAAATATGTTTATTACAGAGATTGATGAAGAGCATGCAAATGAAAAAAGGACCAATGCTTTAAAGCCAATGAACTGTCCTTGTCATGTTCAGGTCTATAATCAAGGTTTAAAGTCCTATAGAGATTTACCCATCCGTTTTGCTGAGTTTGGTTCCTGTCATAGATATGAAGCTTCTGGAACTTTACATGGATTGATGAGAGTAAGGGCTTTTACTCAAGATGATGGTCATATTTTTTGTACGGAAGAACAAATTGAAGCGGAGACAAAAAGTTTTATAGAACTTTTATCTGTAATTTATTCAGAATTAGGTTTTAAAGAATTTGAGATTAAGCTTTCAACTCGACCTGATGTCAGGGTAGGGTCTGATGAAGTTTGGGATAAAGCTGAGCTAGCACTAGAAGAGGCAATAAAAAACTTAGATCTTAAATACGAAATTTCGGAAGGCGAAGGAGCATTCTATGGCCCCAAGTTAGATTTTGTTTTAACTGATGCTTTGGGTAGAGAATGGCAATGCGGAACTTTCCAAGCGGATTTCATTCTCCCTGAGCGTCTAGATTCAACATATGTAGGCGATGACGGAGAAAAGCATCAGCCAGTAATGATCCACAGAGCTATTTTAGGATCGTTTGAAAGATTTATTGGTATTTTGATTGAGCATCACGGAGGCTCTTTACCTCTCTGGCTTTCTCCAATTCAAGCACAAATATTGAATATTACTGATAAACATGGCAAATATAGTGAAAAAATACGTGATTTATTGCAAAAAAATGGATTTAGAGCACAAAGTGACTTGAGGAAAGAGAAGATCGCTTATAAAATTCGCGACCACTCTATGCAGAAGACACCTTTTCTTCTTGTTGTAGGAGATAAGGAAATGGATAATGAAACAGTTTCAGTAAGAGCAAGGGGTGGTGAGGACCTAGGTGAAATGTCTATAAAAGAATTTATGGATATTCTTAAAAAGAAGATTAATGCCAAGGAATAATAATGAATAGGAGAATCAAATAGCACAAAGAAAATCTTTCAAGAAATCTGAAAAGAGACTACCTATTAATGGTGAAATTAAGGCAGACAAGATTAGATTGATAAGCGAATCCGGAGAGCAATTAGGAATCTTTAGTTTACCTGATGCGCTTTCTGAAGCTGAAAAAGCTTCTTTAGACCTAGTTCAGATGGCTAAAGAAGGTGAACCATTAGCTTGTAGGTTATTAAATCACGGGAAACACATCTTCGACTCAAAAAAGAAGAAAGGCGCTTCGAAGAAGAAACAAAAGAGGCAGCAGATTAAAGAAATTAAATTTAGACCTGTGACGGAAAAGAATGATTACGACATAAAGGTAAATAAAATTAAAACCTTTATAGAAAATGGAGACAAGGCAAAAATAACTCTCAGATTTAGAGGAAGAGAAATGGCTCATCAAAGGATTGGAATGGAATTACTAAAAAGAGTTGAGGCTGACCTAGAAGATACAGCTAGTGTAGAACAATTCCCAGCTCTCGAAGGAAGACAACTTGTCATGCTGATGGCCCCAAATAAGAAGTAAAAAATTATGAGTAAACTTAAAGTACATAGCGGAGCAAGTAAAAGGTTTAAGAAAACTGGAAACGGTTTAAAAAGAAAGAAATCTAACAAGAGTCACATCTTGACTAAGATGACGACCAAAAGAAAAAGACAGCTAAGAGGCACAACGAAGATTGCAAAAGGAGATCAGCAGTTAGTTGATAGAATGCTTAAAACAAACACATAGAGAAAAGATATGGCAAGAGTAAAAAGAGGCGTTCAAGCTAAGGCAAGGCATAAAAAAGTATTAAAGCAGGCTAAAGGCTATAGAGGCGCTAGAAGTCGCACTTATAAAGTAGCTAAACAGGCTGTTATGCGTGCGGGGCAATACGCCTATAGAGACAGAAGAGTAAAGAAGCGAGTATTTAGATCTTTGTGGATTGTTAGAATTAATGCAGCAGCTAGAGAAAACGGACTGACTTACAGTAAGTTAATTGCAGGACTAAAGAAGGCAAGTATAGATCTAGATAGAAAGACCTTAGCAAACATCGCTGTCAATGACAAAGAGGCCTTTAGTAAGATTGCTGAAGAAGCTAAGTCACAGTTAGCTGCATAAAATCTTAATTAAGATAAGCACTTAGGGCATTATAGTGACTATAATGGCTATATTAAGTTATTGCATATAGTGGATTTAAAATCTTTAAAACAAAAAATTTCAACACTCAAATCAGAGTCTTCTGCGCTTATAAATTCTTCTAAGGATAAAGGCTCGTTAGAAAAAACTTATAAATCTTATTTAGGTAAGAACGGAGAAGTAAATCTGCTACTTAAGTCTTTAGGAAGTTTGCCTCAGGAAAAAAGGAAAGAAGCTGGCATGCTTCTTAATCAATTAAAATCAGATATCGATAATTCCTATAAGGACAAGACTTCCGAACTTTCTAAGGCTGAAAACGAATTGCGATTGAGCAATCAAAAGATTGATATAAGTTTGCCTTCTACTTCTAAAACAGATGGGTCTCTTCATCCAGTAACTCAAACAATCAATGAGATTAGTGACTTCTTTGAATCCATGGGGTTTGGAATTGAATCAGGGCCTGAAACAGAAACGGACTATTATAATTTTGAAGCTTTGAATGTGCCTGAAGATCATCCTGCAAAAGATATGCACGATACTTTTTATCTAAAGGAATCTGGTCTTTTAAGGACACACACTTCTCCAGTACAAATTAGAACAATGGAAAACAAAAATCCGCCGCACAGAATAATATGCCCTGGAAAGGTATTTAGAAAGGACTCAGATTTAACCCACACGCCTATGTTCCATCAAATAGAAGGCCTTGTAGTTGAAGAAGGTGCTTCATTTGCTCAACTTAAGGGCTTATTAAATGATTTCTTGGAAGATTTCTTTGGAAGAGAGGTAGAGCTCAGGTTTAGGCCATCTTATTTCCCTTTTACCGAGCCATCAGCAGAAGCGGATATAAAGTGGGACAAAAGTTGGCTTGAAGTTCTAGGCTGCGGAATGGTTCACCCCAATGTACTAAAAATGGTCGGAGTTGACGCTAAAAAATATAGTGGTTTTGCTTTTGGACTAGGAGTTGAAAGAATGGCGATGCTGAAGTATGACATTCCAGATTTACGCCTTTTCTTTGAAAATGACTATAGATTTTTAAAACAATTTTAATATGCAATTTAGTAGAAATTGGCTTAAAGACTTTAT
>Ga0206683_10000058_pt1 | contig 72068 bp, 54 predicted proteins | sample M280m12015metaG_FD_155483 | JGI IMG/M metagenome (GOLD analysis project Ga0206683, IMG submission 155483) | Ammonia-oxidizing marine archaeal communities from Monterey Bay, California, United States - M2 80m 12015 | ecosystem: Environmental > Aquatic > Marine > Intertidal zone | place: USA...
AGTGACGAATTTTCCTTACCTTGTTCTGGTTTGTTTAATCTCAAGTGGTTCTCAGGTCTTTGAGTAGTGGGCTGATGTAGTAGTCGATTAGTTCTTCCATGTGTTGTGTGAGGGCTCCCCATCCGTGGATGGTGTGTTGTGCGACTCTTGTTCCTGTGAGGTAGGTGCGTAGTTCTTGGAGGGGGGTGATGGTTTCGATTTTGTAGAGGCTGATTTTGTGGACGCCGTCGTATTCGGCTTCGTATGTTTGTGTTCCTCTTATTGCTCTTGTGGTTATGTTGGCTGAGATGGGGGTTGCGTTCATATTGATAGTCCTATGGTTAGTGCCCATATGGCGATGATGGTTGTTGTGCCTAGCCATAGGAGGCGTTCTTTGCGGAGGGCTCGTTGAAGTAGTTTGTTTGCGCGCCGGCCGACCATTTTTGTGATTTCGTCGCCGTCGATGATGAGTCCGTTTTCGGCGTAGGGGTTGTCTTCGGATTGGAGGAGGATTTCTAGGCAGGCGGCGATGATGGTGGTGGTTTGGGTGGTGTGTTCGTCGCCTTCTTCTTCGGAGGCGTGTGTGAGGTCGACGAGGTATGTTTCTAGTAGTGATGCGGTGGTAGGCATTTTTTTTCCTTGGTGGCTGGTGTGACTCTGTTTATTTAAACTGAAGAGTCATTTCTAGTATAGGTTATGTTCCCTTCGTTTTCTTAACATCTTCTCGCGCTTCGTGTATGCGCTTGTTTTCGGTGCGCATTGTTGAGCGTCTGAGAGCGTTGCGTGTTTCGTTTTCGTCGAGGTTTTCGACATCTACCCCGAGTAGTTTCGCCATCTTTTCTCGTATGAATCGGATGGCGTCTTCTCTCATTGTGTTATTCCCCGACAAGCCATCTCCATAGGCCGGCGAGGCGTCTTTTTTTGGGTGGGGGGCCATCGGAGAGAACGGGGAAACGTTTTTCGGGAGCCGGGGGAGGGGCTACTGTCTTTTTTGTGACAGGCTTGGCTTTTTCTCGAACCTTGGGGGCGTAGGTTGTGGACTTTTTCTTGGCAGGTGAGGCTTTCGCTTTAACCGTCTTTTTGGCTGCGGGCTTTTTTGCCGTGGTCTTTTTAGCGGTGCTGGCTTCTCGTTGCTTGGCTGCAGGGTTGCGGGGTTTACTGGTTGCCTTGGTGCCTGGCTTCGGAGATTCGTAAGCCTCGTTAACGTCCGGGGTTGACTTGTTGTCGCCCTTGTACGTTCCGTCTTTGTTCCGTGCCCGCTTTGCTTTCGCGTTAGCCGCCGGTTTTTTTGTGCCGCCTTTTTTTGCGGCTGGTTTCTTTTGTGCCATGGCACCATGTTAGTCGGGCTACTCCCTGCTGGGTGTCACTTGAACTAATCTCGTGTTCAGTGGACTCTTACCCCGACGTATACGCAAAACTCGCTTTAGCCGTAACAAGCACTCAACTGGCAAAACAGAACGCGGTTGAGGAGTTCGGAATTGGTGAAGATCTCCCGTTCATGTTCATGGGATGGAGGGGCGACCATCTTTCGGTGATGATGGTGTTTGGCCGCTCTCAGATGCAGCAACCGGTAGCCAAGAGGCTTCCTGGAGTGCAGATGGTTGCTGGTGTTCTGAGGTCGGTTTATTGGGTTGATTCAATTACGTTTGTTGCCGAGGGGTACATGAGTAAGGCTCCCTGGGATCTCAAGGGGCAGACGTTGACAGATGCATTCGTGGCGAAGAGCGCCAAAGTCGCAGAGTGCATTACGTCGAGTCATGTTTCAACGAATAGTCACGGTGAGCCCGCAGTTATGTTGATGTCGACTCCGTACAACACGCTTATAGGGAAGCATGTTTTGTGGGGGGATCAGGCCACGTTTTCGCAGGGGGTTGGCTCGGTTTTGCAGGACACGCCCGTATTGAACGTGTTGTTGAAGGGTATGGGTGAGGAGTGCGAGCGGATGGATCAGCAGGAGCAGGAAGAGGTGGTTAGCCACCTGTTTTCTCAGGGGGTCAGTGTTCAGGAGTTTGAGCCGCCGGCTTCTATTCTCTGAATTTTTCTGGTGTGGGCGCCATTCCGCAGGCGTAATGGGATCGCTGTGATCCACGGAGAACTTTGCAGTTTTGGCATTCGTCGACGGGGTCCCATTTGGCGGATGCTTCTGCGTAACGCTGGGAGAGGCGCACTGTTCGCCAGGCGTGGCTGGCTTTGTTGCGTTGTTTTTCTTCCTCGGTGCCGACAAAGGGCGGAGAGTAGTAAACGAGTTTTTCCCAAAATCGGCTCTTTGCTCCTGTGAGTTTCAATAGATGCCGTCTGGGTCAGGTTCTACGGATTGGGGTTCCGGCGTTTCGTTTTCCTTGCCGAAGATTTCGTCGACGATGATGCGCGCATATTTTTTGCGGAGCCGCCAGATCTTTCGGTTTAGTTCAGTCAGACTTTCTGTCTGTCGTGCTTTGGCTATGAGTTCTGAGTCGAATGTTCCGTGTCTCTTGAACATCACGTCGTCGAGGTCTGGTCCATCAAGCACGATGTCACTGATCCAGTTTGCCGACTCGTCAATCTTGAGCATCATGTCACACAAGCCCTCTTCGCCGAACTCGTTTAACACTCGACCGACAATCGTTTCCACGAGGTTGGATCTGTAGACCTGATTGACGTTCATCGACGTGGTCATAAATTCAGAGATGAAGTTGACAAGGTCTTCCCGTGTTGGTTCGGGATCTTCAATATCTGTGGGTTCGTCGAAATCGTCGAGTTCTGACATAAGGGTCTCCCAGGAGGGGTAACCCTATTATGCCTCACCGAGGACGCTCGACAGGGGCGCTGAGGGGTGCTAGTTTGGATTTACCGACGGGGGCGTGCCCCCACAACAGAAGAGAGATAAAAATATGGTTGCATTTTCACCAGCAATAATCATTGGGAATCTGACTGCAGATCCCAAATTGACTTACACCGATGGGGGGGCGGCGAGGTTGACATTCGGCATCGCATCCAACCACTACTACCGCGACAAGAATGACGAGAAGCAGGAAAAAACTTCCTTCTTCGATGTCACGGCTTGGCGTTACCTTGCGGAGGACTCTGCAAGCGTGCTGGAAAAGGGCGTGGGCGTCATCGTCCAAGGTCGCCTTGAACAGCGTTCATGGGAGTCCGACGATGGGACCAAGCGTTCCAAGGTTGAACTCGTGGCTGATCACATCGGCGTACTCACTCGTTCGATCGAGGACTTCACGCGGAAGCGTCGTGGAGAGGGCGGAGGTCAGGCGACTACAGCATCGCCTCGCGCCACGCAGGCAGAACCTGCGCTTGAGAAGGATCCCTTCTAGTACTCTTATAGAACGGCGAACCGGTCAACTTCTCGGAGTCGACCTTCTGGGCAGCAACCCAGTCAATTCGGCGGTCAGTCAAAATGCGGAACTACGACGACCGACCAGGGAACTCCCCCCTAACGGGGGGATTTCTCATTGCTGGACGAGTTCATATGCCCGAGAGTCACCCCAGCAGGCTTTAGATGGGTTCCAGTGATGGATGCCACTGGAATAGTAGAGCCATGCGGCGACGGCAACATTGGCTTCGGCGTGGAAAGGATGGTAGTCACCCCATCCAGCCCTAACGGAGCGTTCTGGCCAGTATTTTGCAAGGTGTTGGAACCACCCAATGGCGTAAGCGTGTGAAACGACCGTGGATCCGATGTGTGAACTGTGAGCGCTTGATTCACAAAATGCGACCTCTAAAGCGATCGCCCTATCCCGAGGCTTGAAGTATTTGTCGACGAGTTCTCCCAGTGTCGGGAGTTCATAGTGACCATCGCCGGGGATGCATCCATGTGAACACGGTGTCGACACTTCGAAGAGTTCCGGATAGAAGATAATGACAGCCGCGGAAGGACCGCCGAGTGTTTCGATGTGGGCGCGTCGTGTGACCGGTCCATAAACACCATCGACGGAACTCAAGCCGAGTATTTTTTGCAGGTCGGTAATCCGTGGGCCTCGTTCATAATAACGATATTCGGTTCTGAGTATTTCGTCGTCGGTGGCTTCAGAGGGCCAAGTTTGTGGATCAACGGGAACACGAAGGGTTTTTTTGGCAGATATTTCCGGCGTGATGACTATGGGTATCGTGTCGCCTGTGGCTGGAGTAGAAGTTGTCCCCGCCGGGGACGCAATGTGGGGCATTGTAGTTACCGGCGGAGGCAGAGTATCGAGCGGAGCGGCTGTAGATATCGCGTCATGTTTGGCTCGAAAGGACTCTGAGAAAGTAGATGTTGCGTCGCTTGTGCCTGTGAAGGCGAGGACTCCTGTAACCCAGATAATGGACAGGGCGATGCCGGCCATGATGCGTGAACGCAACGATTTACAGTACCGATGTCGGGAACATTTGTTGACGGTCATGTTTTGGCTTACAACTCGGCGTCGTCGACGTAAGTCTCGTTCAGGCGCTCTTCAAGGAATGGAACGATATCCAGCAGTTTCATGCTGACGGTGATTATGTCATCGTGGACTTCCTCAACTTCGAGGCTCATACTGTCCATCATGAGCGCGGCCTGTTCGCCGGCTTCCTCTATGAGGCCATCCACATCGGCTTCTTCTAGTTCGAAGGTGTCGGTGAACTCCATGTACCAGTGGGTGACGTGATTCAGGATGGCGAGACGTGCGTCGTTTTTTGAAGGCATCTATCTAGGGTACCTGCACCAAAGGGCGGCTGCAAGGTTTCCAACTGACAAATTTTTTTCTTTCCAATAACCCCTGTTTAGAGTGGGTTTTGGGGCCTAGAGGATCCGAGGGACGAGATCAGGGGTTGACGCTCGGCATTCCTGTCGGTAGTCTGAATATTCCTGCGTTACCTGTCTAGAAGAAAGCAGACCGTCATATGAATACTGAACTGTCAACCGCTTCCACGGTTGCCAACACCATGAGGACCGAAGGCGCCGACTGGGAAGACATCCACGAAGCCCTCATTTCGGAGTTCCGCTCCATGGTCACCAACAACGTCGGTGCATCCGCACTAGTCGCATGGTTGGATCCCCTTTTCATCGATAAGGCTCGCTGGGCTGGCTCACGCGGCACGACTGAAATCCTCAATCGTTCCGCACAGGAGGCTCGCACTCAGCAGGTCCGTCGCATTGACGATGGAGCGATTGTTGAGGGTCCTTACGCCCACCTGTTCAACTCTCAGGTTATGGACCGTCGTATTTCCGATGGCAACGGTCGGCTCATGTTCCTCAAGCACATGACCCGTGCCCAACTTCTTGACAAGGTCGACTACATCACTAAACAGATTGCCGGCAACGTCGAGCGCCGCGACTTTTTCGAGGGGGCTATTGCCGCACTCGATGCCGTTGGCGCTGACACTCTTGAAGAGGCACGCCTGAAGGTGACAGTCCAGCAGAAGGTACCGACACCGGCGTAACAGCCGCCCAAGATCTCGGGCTGTCCGCCCAAGAGCAATACCCATATATAACCGCTAACCAGCCCAAGGGGGGCATTGAATATGTACGAACAACTGCAACAGGATTTTCGGGAACTTCGCCTTTACGGTCGAAACTTCACGGACCTCCAAGACACTCGAATCCGTTTCGAAAACCGCGTTTACGCGGATGTGTGCTTGGGGCTTGATGAGCCACTTGGTAAAAGTCATCCAGATTATTTGGAGGCTTTGGGTGGCAACAACGAGGAAATTATTTCTCTCATCGACGCAAATATCGAGGATGAGGGTGAACGCAAGGCCATCCGCAAGTCACTGAAATCGCTGACCGTTTATGGTCTGCTGACCGCCACCGAGAAAGAGGCTAACCGCGACCTTGTTGCCGCGATGTTGCGTGTCTGTTCCGGGCCTGCCATGACACAGTGGCTCGCTACTCCCGGTATCGGCGAGCCTATTGTCGCTCGCGTTCTTGGCGAGATCGGCCATCCGGTTATCGCATTCCCGAAACACTGGGAAGAGAACCCTGACTACAAGGAGGGCGGCGACATGGACAAGAAGTTTCTTGTCTCGACCGTCCAACCTGACGGCGAACTCTTTTTTGAGCGCATGGTTTCGCAACTCTGGTCATACTGCGGTGTCGGTGACGCAAACCGCAAACACCGCAAGGGTGAGACTCAGGAAGAGGCGTTAGCCGCTGGCTCTCGCTTCACCAAAGCACTTGTGTGGAACATGGCTCAGGTGTGCATCAAGATGGTGGGAGGCGAGGACAAGAACGGTGTTGTAAAACCCCGTTCTCCATATCGCAACGTCTACGACGACGCCCGCACCTACTACGACACCCGTGATGAGGGTGAGCATTGTGAGAAGTGCAAGAAGGATTGCACTCCACTTCATCGCCACAACAAGGCAATCCGTAAGGTCATGAAGACCATTCTTCGCGACATGTGGGTTGCCGCCCGCTCCGACCTAGGAGTGGTACCTATCGAAAAGGCTGCCTAGTGAGTCGCTATAACGAACTCACAGAGGGCTATCAGGCCGACATCGATCAACTTGTTGATTCAATCGTGGCCTTACCGGAGCCGACTGACGAACAGCGCAAGAATGCTGATGTCGTTGGTGACCCAGTATGGCAAGTACTCGCTTGTGCCAAGGAAGACATCACTCATATTGGTGTAGTCCGCGAGCGGGCCAGATCTGACGAGGACTAATGCATGTGCGTATCTCCATCGTTGTTGCGTTCTCGTTTTTCTAAGGGGGCCGACCTGTCGGCGTTAACCATTATTGTTCCGCCCCCGTTTTCTTATCCGGTCAAGCGTCAGGCGTTACCTATACAACTGCCGCCGGGTCTTTCTCTAGGGCTATGCCAGAAACGAACACCAGACGGATGTCGCCCTAGACATTCGAAGGAGTTGTAATGCCACTCAAAATACTTATGGCTATGGCTGTATTCGCATTAGTACTGTCCGTCGGTCAGGCCAGCGCTAACCATGACTCCATTTACTCACCATGTGGAACCGAGTACGGCTTTATCCATATGACATATGAGGAATGGGCGGCTCACATCACCACGATGGAAGCCAACGGAACGATTCCTTCCGGCGTGGTGTTCCGTTACTGGGAGGCGAACCACACCACCGGCAAAGGCACCAATGTTCAAGAGGACGGCACAATCCCAGCGTGGGATCAGTGGGCGCGTGGATTGGTTGATGGACAGATCCTGTCGTTGGACGATTGGGCGAATGGCAATTACCCGGAGATCGAGGCGTTGATGTTTGCTTCCGGAATGGTGCCCGAGTGGGTGCTGGATGCGAATCAACAGGTCCGTCGGTTTAATGACCCCTTCTGGAGTCAACCCAACCCGATGTCTCCATCCTTTACCGTTTGGCAATCACTTTGTATGGCCGATTATGGGTATTCAATACCTGTCATGGAGATCAACGCAGATGGTGTGTGGGAGTCGAATATCCCAACAACTGTCGCAACAGTGCAGACCGATACGGATCTGACGGGGTCCACCTCGGGTTCGGAACCCAATCAAGAGGCGACCCCGTCAACTACGACACAGGCCATAGTTGCTCCGACACCTATCGAACAAACGCCTACGTCGACCACTACAACACAGGCCGTGGAAGGTTCGATACCCACTACCGAAGCGCCTGTGACTACTACGACTCAGGCCATAGCCGTTGCACCACTCGACGAGGTCACGCCTGATTCATCCCCGCCCGCCTTACAAGCGCCAACCAACACCCTCCCGGCGGGGTATGACCTATTTACTGCCCAGTATGAGGGCTGGCCTTTCGAGCAGACGTTGAGGCTGTTGGAAGAGCGGTATCCGCAGGGAACGCCAGGAAAGTATCACTTTCGATTGTCAGTCGCTGTCGACTTCCTTCAGGGCGGGGGCCTGATTGGGGGTCTGGATGCTGTTTGGAACGCAGGTTGACAGTTCTGGTTTGTTTCATCTAGAATGTGGCTATGACAACTTTTGAGATGAGCGTAATCTTCGACTCCGACTCAGAGGAATCTGCTGTTGAGGCGATCGACAATCTTGGCGCAGCCTTCTCCGAGCATCTGATCGGCTGGGCTGCAAGTGTGAAGTCCGTTTGGACCGAACAGGACAAGGCTACAGGTGTACCCGAGAACGTCCGAACCTTTAAGGGGGAACAGGAATGAGTCATGAACTCGAAATCAACGACGATGGTGTGGTCCGTATGGCTTATGTCGACCGTGAGATCCCATGGCATCGGCTAGGTACTCCCATGCGTGGACTCCAAACCGCCGAGGCAATGCTTTCTGCAGCGCAGGCTGACTTTGACGTTGTACTTGCCGACGTAGCCGCAGTTGACGGGAACGGGGAGGTTCTCTACAACCTGAATGGAGAGCCTGTCGTTATTGACAACAGTCGAGCCACGATTCGAGTGAATCCAGACGGATCATTTGATGGGCTCGCCACCGTAGGCACTCGGTTCGTTGTTGAACAGAACAAGGATTGCCTGATGCGGGCCCTAGACATCGTGGGGGCTTCCAAGGGCGACGCTGTCGTCGACACCGTGGGGGTTCTTCGTGGTGGTCGAGAGTTCTTTGCCTGTCTGGACCTGGGTTCATTGGTAATCGACCCCAACGGGATCAACGACACAATTGATCGATATCTGCTCGTTCAGAATGGTCACGACGGACGTACTCCGATTACATTCGCCAACACCCCCATCCGGGCAGTCTGCAAGAACACAGTCGTCTTTGGCTTGCGACAAGCCAAGAGCATCTTCCGAGCCAAGCACACCCGAAACGCCGACAAAGCCGTGGAAGCGGCACGGGATGTACTCAATATCTCAGTGGAGTGGGCACGGGGTTTTCAGGAGATGGCCGAGAAGTTGCTTCGAATTCCAGTTCCGGCTGGTTCCAGGCGTTTCGATAGCGTATTCAATACGGTATTCCCAGAGCCGAGTACCTTTACCGACCGTCAGCGCGACCATCGTGATGAGGTCCAAGTCACTTTGCGTGGCTTGTATGCCTCTCCAAAGAACGCTGCCGGCTACGGATATAACGGTTGGTCTACCTATAACGCTTTTGCTGAGTATTTCGACCACGTTCGTGAAGGTGAGGCCGATGCCAAAGCGGCATCGTCGATGAATCACACTTCATGGGTGTCAAAGAACAAGCAGACGGTGCAACAGGCCATTCTGCAACTGGTCTAATGGTAGAGAGTTGGAAGGAACACGCAGCCTGCAAAGGCCAGGACATTGGTTTATTTTTCCCTGCCAATTCTCGTAGAAACAAAGCCGCTTCCAAGTTCTGTGAGAACTGCCTTGTTAGCGAACTGTGTCTCAACGAAGCGTTGACTAGTAGTAGGGTTCTTGGTATATGGGGCGGGACCACTTGGAGAGAGAGACGGCAGATGAGAAGGCGTAAAAATGTACGTTTATATTAAAATCGGAGAGTATTGGGAAACGGGCTTCTATCTAACAAAGTATGGCCATGATGGAAAGCCCTACAACCAGTTCTATTCTGAAACCAGGTGGGCAAACCAATGGGCCGCAGCATCTAGGGCTAATTACCTTAACGGTGGTACCGGCGCCCCACCGATAATGCCTGTTCCCAAAGCGAACGTAGAATAACCTACAATCTTTATGTGAACATTTCTTCGACGCCTGATGGCGGATTCCAAGCACGCTCTTCTTTGATGGGCCTTGGCTTTTCTGAGGGTTACATCCTTCATGCCGATCGCGAGCCATGCCCTATTTGTGGTCACCCAACTGGCGATTGCGTTGGTTCCCTTGAGGCCCCTGACACCCTCACCGGATGGAAGGACAGCCCGGAGGGGATGAGGCAAGTCCAGATGATCTTCTTGGAGGAAGACGTTTGGGAGGAAAGGCAGATAACCGCAGGTCGCAAGACCAAGATTTTGAAGCATCGAGCCGGGACATCGATTCCATTCGAAGAAGCGAAAAATCTCGGCTTGGTTTGACAGTTTCAGTATTTCCCTGTAGTCTACAATCAGTAGTGGCCGTAAGGCTCGCCACACTCGCCCTACTGAATCGGAAATCTCAGGTAAATGCCCCTAATCACAGACAACTTCACAGAATCATACAAAACACAAACACCACCGTGGGGCTTCGGGGGGTTGGGGGAAATAGTATTCCTCAGAACATACAGTCGTAAGACTGGAGATAATGTTTCTGAGACGTGGCCAGAGACCATTCAGCGAGTAATCAATGGCGCTATTGAGATAGGTGTTCCATATACGCAAGATGAAGCGGAACGTCTATTCGATCATATGTTCAATTTGCGATGCTCATTTTCAGGTCGCGGTTTATGGCAGTTGGGCACACCACTTGTCCAGAAACTAAATGGAGCATCTCTTAATAATTGTTACTTCATCAACATTGAAACCGTCGAGGATTTTGAATTCCTATTTGACCATTTGATGTTGGGTGGAGGGGTTGGCTTCTCTGTGGAGCGATCCAAGATCCACGAACTCCCCAAGGTGAAGGCTGGCGTGGAGATCACGCATGAGCGCACCAACGACGCCGACATTATTGTTCCCGACTCAAGGCACGGGTGGTCACGGCTGTTGCATTCCACCCTCAAGTCGTTCTTTGATACAGGTAAGTCGTTCTCCTATTCAACGGTTTTGATTCGGGAGTCAGGCGCGGAATTAAAGACTTTTGGGGGTACGGCTTCAGGTCCGGGTGCCCTGATCGACGGAATTGCTGACATTTGCGCGGTTATGCAGGGTAGAGAGGGTAAAAAGTTACGGTCTGTTGACGTTCTTGACGTTTGTAACATTATTGGACGGGTGGTGGTGTCTGGTTCGGCACGACGCTCTGCCGAGATCGCCATTGGTGACCCCGATGACGTTTTGTTTATTCGGGCTAAGAATTGGGCAACAGGAACCGTTCCCGCTTGGAGATCTCACAGCAACAACAGTGTTTATGCCGATTCCTACGACGAGATCCTGCCGGAGTTGTGGAAAGGATATAACGGCAATGGGGAACCGTATGGGTTGGTTAATCGTAAGTTGGCTCGAAGGGTCGGACGCCTCGGAGAGGCGAAGGCGGACAACAGTATTGAGGGATTTAACCCCTGTGCCGAGATAGCGCTGGGGGATGGAGAGTCATGTAATTTGGCCACGATTTTTCTCCCGAACATCGAGTCGTTGAAGCAGATGCGGGAGGTTTCCCGCTTGCTCTATCTGGCCCAAAAGCAGGTCACCCAACTTGAGTACCCTTACGAGAAGACAACTAAAATTGTTTCCAAGAACGCGAGACTGGGTCAGTCTGTGACGGGAGTGTTGCAGTCTTCCGAAAAGCAATTGGCATGGATGCCCCAAATCTACGAGTATCTATCGGGACTAGACGAGACCTACTCCGCAAAACACAATCTGCCCAAGTCGGTTCGACTAACCACAGTTCAACCTTCTGGGACGCTGTCCCTATTGCCGGGGGTGACTCCCGGAGTTCATCCAGCGTTTGCGCGTTATTACATTCGCCGAGTCAGGTTTCGCTCAACTGATGGTCTGGTGGAAGCATGTCGCAGTCGTGGTTACAAAGTTCAATGGGATGTGGGACTGGATGGTCGGAAGGACCGAACCAGTCTTGTTGTTGAGTTTCCGTGCCAGTCTCCAGAAGACGCGGTGCTGGCTAGCGAGATGTCAGCAATAGACCAACTTGAATGGATCAAACGCATGCAGTCCGAGTGGGCAGACAATGCGGTTTCGGTGACGGTGTACTACCGGCCTGGTGAACTGCCAGAGATCCAAGAGTGGTTGAAAAAGAACTACAAGAATTCAATTAAAAGTGTGTCATTCTTGTTACACACCGATCACAATTTCCCTCTGCCACCTTATGAAGAAATAACAGAGGCAGAGTATGAGAAGTCAGTTGCGAGTATCGATCTTTCAGTTCCACTGGTGGCAGTGGCTTCTGACGTTGTTGAGTTTGACGATTGTAACTCTGGTGCGTGTCCTATTAGGTAGGGCTAAAGAGATTCGATCTGATCTGCTAGGTCTCTAAGTTGCTGGGCTATGCCCACAACATATCCGACATCCACAAAGGCCCTTGGGTTTACTTCTGCTGGTGTGGGTTCGAGTGGTTCCACTGCTTCAGATTCCGCTGTTTCCCTAGCGGCTTCTTCTTTCTCGGCGATCATCCTGGCGATTGCATCCCAGTCGATGCCGGGGTCTAGTGGATCAGGACCAAGATTCTCCAACTTGTAATCGGAGATGTCCCACGCCATGTTTTCGGGAGCCACTGCTGGTCCGCCGTAATAGGCGTCCAACCACGCCCAAGTAACAGCAGTTTTATCTGTTACAACTAGGTTATGTCGAACCCAGTCGCCGCCATCGATGCGAGCCCGAATGAAGCCCTCGTCGAAATCGGCTTCGCATTCAAAGAGAACAGGAGCACCGCCTACCTGGATCTGTCCGACTTTGACTGAATCTCCCCATCGTGGAACTTGTCCTAGATGGTAGAAGTACATGCCAATGGGCATGTATCCGTCTTTGGTTTTGCCAAACCATGTGCGGAACGAGAAGCCGTCAGGGGCGGGCTGTCGGTTGCCGTGCCCATAGGACTGACCTTTCTCATTCTTGTAGCGCAGATCGCAAAACCCTAAGGTTTTTCCCGTGCTGTGGGAATCCCAATTGCTGAGGGCGCGAACCATGTATGAAACCTTGACGTGGCGCGATGGCGGTACTTCTTTATGGAGGGCACACCCATAGTGGTCGCCCTTTCGGAACATCAGCCGTAGGGAATCACCGCTGACGTAGGCGTTGTGTGCCTTTCCGCTCCATGAGTCCTGCCAACCATCTTTAAATGTTTCGTGAACGAGAATACTCACTTATTACTCCTAACGTTTTCCACCGAAATATTCCACGGCATTTCCGCTCTCGATGAGATCTTTGTTGAGACAGGCAGTCATCTCTCCATCTGACCAGATGGTGGCAAGGATGCGTCCGAATTTGCCGGCCTTATCTTTGCTGGTTTGGAGCACAATTTGGGGGTGTCCATCCAACCAGTCCACTACATAATCTTTTGCTTTGAGCCCCAGGGCCTTTTCTTCGAGGTCGCGTGTTCGGCTTTCTGGCGTGTTGACCCCAAGGAGGCGCACACGAATTTTATGGTGAATAGAGAATCCCAAATCAACCATTAAGTCGATAGTGTCACCATCGACAACCCTTACCACCTTTGCGTTGTAGCAAAAGCGTTCAATCTTCGTTTGTTCTGAATCTGACATCTCGGTCCTCTTGTCGAAGTCGTTTACGGCGCCGTGACTTTTTAGGGTCATCGGCTAATTCCTCGTCCATCAACTCTTCGAGTTCTTCAACTGAACCCTGAAAGCCATTGGCCAAGCGCTCCCACTCATCCCACGCATCGTTGTCCGAAGAGTTCTTGGGCACCAGTACATATTAGTACCTGTGGGCTACCCTAATAACCACTGCAGGGCGCTACCTATACCCCAGACCGCCGTGCTGATAAACAGGTGTAACCCCATTACAATCAGCGATATTAAGGCTTTTTCGATCATTTCTCTGATTCTTCTTTTTCTGGAGGATGATGGGGGGCTCCCCATGGGTTAAGAATGGGCCTTTCCCCAAATGCCTCTTCTCTCCAATATGCGGGATCCTCGATGAATACATCGTCCGGTTCTGGAATTCGCATTTCACTTCTGCTTTCAAACTTGTTTTCGAAAAACTAAAAACCCCCGGCTTACCCATCCTGGTGGCGGGGGCCGGGGGTTTTCAGTTGATTACTTGGAGACGTTAGTTGCCTCCATTATCCGTTACGGCCTAGGAAGGAGCCGCATCGAAGGTGATCTTTGTGAAGGCTTCTGGGCGCTTCACTGCAAGCGCGAGACGTTGCTCGGCAAGGACCACGATTGCGTTGCGCACGAAGAAGTCTGAATGCTGCTCCGAAACGCGGATATTGGCCTGCTCGCGGTCGTACAACTGCGCACCAGTACCGAAAGCGCCCACCAAAGCGGTGCCCTCTGCAATAGCCGGAGTCTCAACAACCGGAATACGCCACACGCGAGGCTCGCCACCGAGAGCCACGGAAACAGCGACCAGGTACTGGCCGTTGGAATCCTTGGTCAACTCAATGTCTTCCCAGTCATTCGGGTGCATCACGACGCCGGTTGGCTCGTAGTATGCGAGGAATGACAAGGTAGCCGCGCGCCGAATGGCATCAGCCTTGGTGTCCTTGACCGGCAAGGTCGCGCCTGCGGACCATGCGTAAGTCTGGATACCTGTGGTTTGAAGAACGCCAGTCAGGTTTTCGCCTGAACCAGAACCGTTGAGGATCTGAGCGTCTTCCGTCAGCCTGAGGCCGTACATCAACTCATTGTCGATGATCGACCGCAACTGCGGCTCGTCGGCTAGGACGTTGCGGTGAGCAGCCTCCCAGTGAGCAAGGGTCCTAACAGGAGCCTGCTCGCCAACGAACGTGAATGCTGACTGCGGTTTGGCCGTGAAGACCTCAGGCGAACCTGAGCGCTCCCCGACTGCCGCGGAGTTGTTCGTGAACCCGGTCATGCGGAAGTATTCCACGATGGCCGCGTTAGTGGTCCGGGTTGGGAAAAGTTCCCGTACTCGCTTGGTCCGCTGTGGCGGAATAACGATCGGATCACGCTGGATAGAGCCGAATGCGCCAGGCGTGCCAGTCGGGAGACCCGAGTAGACATCCTTAACGTTGTATTCGTAAGCGCTCTTTGTGGTCAGTGAACCCTCGTACTGCCAAGGGTTCGGCATGTTTGCGCCATTGCGACCATTGCTGAGGGACTTGAATTCCTCTGAGTCGCAAAAAGCCTGGCCGAGGGTCTTGTACTGAGGCTGGGCGCCTGCAAAAGCAGTACCTGCAGCAGCAGCACCAGAAACCGATTCGACTTCGACCTCGGGCGGAGCGGGGGTTGCGCCCCACTGGTTGATTTCATCAAGGTCCTGAATGCCCTTGATGAGGCCCTGCAACTCCTTGATGTCAACCATGTTCTTGTCGAAAGCACCTTTGCGCTCTTGATCGACAATTAGAACATCGTCTTCCACCTTGAAGGAGTCGGCAATAGCCTGGTTATCGTCCATCTTGGTACGAAGTGCAGTCTGCAATTCGCCCAGACGGGAAGTGTCCTGTGACATATGCTCACCTCTCGTGAGATTGATTGATTGAATAATTGCTTTGAAGGGTCTAGGTAAGCACCTGTCCCAGTAGTAAATAGATTACTAGGCTTACTTAACCAGCATTGCAACTACTGCGATTTGGTATATCGCGAACCAATTTCTTCGACAGTCAAAGGAAAACGGGGTTTGGCTTTTCTGGCTTTCTCAACCTTGTCTGTGTATTCTTTAACCTTTTTGATATACGTCTCTAGTTCTTCGATGTCTTTCACGATGCCTCTTCCAGTGTCTTTCGATCCTTCTTGCGGGCGTGAACGATTTTGTTCATTTCCACACTGCCCATATTGCCAAAGCCTCCCAACGACTCCATTGGGGCGACATCTACAAACTCGACCATGTCTGGATCTAGGAAGAGATAGTCGGTACGATCCATGTCCCTAATACCTTTTTCGTGCGACTTGATTACGTCATAGCCGAGATCTTTAATACGAGCATTGATCTGTTTGCGGATATGTTGTATCCGTTCTGAGGGGAGGAAGCCTTCTTCATTCCATCCCTTTCCCCCTTGCTCTGGCCCCATCTCATTTGTCTGCAGAAATGTTTGTATCCACAGCAGGGTCTCTCTGCCGGTCAAAGCATCCCTGCCTCCGTTAAGACCATCGCGCTTGCGGGCAATGTCTTCAACAAGTTCGTCCAGGTCTTCTCCAATCCAGGCATACGCTTGTCTCCAGCGTCCATCTCCAGTGACTATGGCATGTGCGACTTCTTCTCCCAGCCCGTGGAGCGTGGGTAGAACAACCTCATCGAGAACATCGTCCGGAAGAGACTCTTCAGCATCCAGTATTTGGGGAGGGTTCTCGCCCTTCCACTTCGTCGTATGCAAATGTTTAGGAACGGTCTTAATGGGGCCTGGTTCTGGGTAACCAGACTCCCCCTCGACCCATGTGCGCTCCCAGGGATTAGCCCATCCTTTGATCGCTGGGAATGCGCTAGATGTCGTATAAATGCCTGGCCCCCATTGACCAGAGTCATTACGGCTGACTTCGTATTCAACGTCTCCAGTCAAATCAATAGGGCCGCCGTGGTACAGGGTGATAGGTGTTCCCGGCGTCGTCGCCTTGTTCATATCCCAAGCGTTACTGACAATGTCTGGACCGTGGTCCCCTACACCGGAATCAAGACCAGAATGCACCAACCGCCGGAACCCGTTGACAGTGGTTCTAACGTGTCTGGCTTCGGCCAACTCTTCAAGGAACTCAGGGTCGCGTTCTTCAACAAGTTCCCGGACAGCGTCTAGTGTTTCCGGAGAGAGTGGTTTGAGATTCCCAAAATATCCCATAGGAGTGCTAAATAGGGCATTAGTGAGAGCGTCTATGTCATCATTTGATTGGTGAAGTTCTGCTTCGTTAAAGATCGAAGTAAGGGCTTCCATGCCTTGTTGGTATATCTGCTCTTCTTCACTATCTTCAGCGTCAGTTCTTTTCGAGGCAAGTCCATCAATCCCCATGTCGTCCAAATGCTGGTCGACCTGCTCTCGCGTAAGGAATGTGGCAGTTCCATCGTAAAACTCATCCCCAAATAGACTTACTTGTGTTTCTTCGTATTCAGCAGGAGTAAATCGTCCAGAGATGTCGGCTTCGCCAAGTTCGCCTGCTTCGTAATATGAATCCCTCGTCATGTCGGGTCGCTTTGCTTCAAGCAGTTCGCCCTCAGTGTCTTTAACATTGGAATAGTCGCGAACCATTGTCACGTTGCGTGCCGGCATTGACGCATTGGCCTCATTTGCCCTGTCAATTGCGTCCGTGAAGGAATCAATCGTTGACTGCTTCTGTTTGGGCGGCAAGTCCATCGTCTCTACGAGTTCGAGGATCTGTTCTTTGGCCTTGTCCCGGTCCGCTGAACTCATTACCGGTGGGGGAGGTTTAACAACCTCATACTCAACCCAGGCGTGTCCTGACCGTTCTCCCACCTTGGGGAATACGGGTGATCCAACAACGACTCGAATGTTCTCTATGGGGTCACCGTCTACGTCCACGCCCTTTTCTGCAAGTTCTGCAGCAGCGCTATACGCGGCGGAATAACAGTCACCATCACCGGATCGCATTTCATATCCGTACTGCTCTTCGAATGCCTGCTCACCGTCGGTCTGAATTCCTTTGAGTTTGAGGTGGCGGCGATAAGCATTTTGGAGGCTTTCACCTTCCTCTGGTTCCTCTGGCGACGAAAGCCACCTGTCTTTTTCACTCCCCCACGCCTCTTTACCTGCGGCGTGCGCTTCTTCCCGAGTGCTGCCACTATCGAGGGCTTCCTGTGTCGCCCGTTTCTTCAGTTCGTTCCTTCGATCGATATTCTCCATGATTGCGCTATTGCGGCCTTTGCGCAATTGCTTTAGTTTCTCGAATTCGGGGGTTTCGTGAAGGTCGTGTGTGGGGATGCCAATATCTGAAGGTTTGAAACTTATGGAGAGTTGGTTTCCATTGGGCAACACCGGACCATGTTTATTTTTAGAAAGGGTCTGGATCTGCTTTCTGGCGCCGGCCCTAACGTCTTGTCCGCGCAGTTGTGTGAACCTGATTGGTACAACTGTCATGCCCACTTCCCGTGCGGCAGCGAGTCGGTGATTTCCTTCACCGAGTACAAGATCTCCAGTTTCGTAATCATAATGACCTATTAGCGGCGAGAGGATACCAACCCTGCCGACGCTCTTTACCAATTCGGTCTGGGTCATCTCGGTCAGGATTGCCACGTCGGGATCCGACTCGAACTCCCGTATTTCTCCAGCAAGAGCATAAGCATCGCCGTTTCCATCATTACTGGCCGCTGCTCCAATGTTGCCCGGCATGTCGTCAAAGAACTCAATAGGGACAAGTTCAACGTCGCTTTCCTCGCGTCCATAGTCATACAGGGTCGCAACGGCACCGGGGTGAGGATAACGAGGATCGGTTACGTCAATGCCCAAGGCGTCGGCAACCTTCCGAGTTTCCTCTCCGTAGTATTTATTCCATTCTGAACTTTCGAGCCGCGCAACCTTTTGAACTCTCGGGTCTCCACCTCGGCGACTCTTGAAGCCGTCCTCGTCGCCGTAAGCGTCCTCGTCGCCGTAATAGTTGGGATCGTCAAAGTCCTCGTAGTCGAACCAAGAAGGGTGATCTCTAGGGTCTGGATCTGGAGGTGAACCCGGGTCGTAGCCAAACTCGTACAAGGAGTTGCCTTCAGAAACCAAATCTCCAGCCCGGACTTCCATCTCGGCAATCTCATAGTCCCCACGCATTGGCCCTTCACCATGAATTGCCGCATAGGTGGGAGAGGGGGTGACCCAGTCTCCAGGATTTATTTGACGTTTAGCCCTATGTGCTGCCAAGTCCTCCGGGGTGGTTGTTATGCCTGGCTGGGCGCGTCGTAAGTAGCGCAAGTCGGCGTCAGTCATGATCTTGCCGGAAGGGACGGCCCTGTAGGCCGTGATGATTTTGTCGGGGTTTTCGGCGGCGCTATCAAGCGCTTCTAACATCTCATCATTTGCTCTTGCATATTCAGGATCACTTGTGCCTGAACCGTAGAACCGAATCCTGTGAGTGTTGTTTTCCCCCGCTTGGAGGGGAAGCCTGTTTGACAAATCATCGAGAGTGTCGCCACCCTCCGCGCTCTTGGTGGGTGCCTGATGTCTCCCCCGATATTCGGCTTGCTCGTGGGCTTCACTTTTGGAACGCTCGCGGGTTTCACGTTTGGAACGCTCGTGGGCTTCACGTTTGGAACGCTCGCGAATACTTTTCTCTCGTCGTTCTGTGTCCCATTTCCTGAAGCCCCCAGGATTTTCGCCTTCTTCCCTGAGTCTTTCCGCATAAGTCTTACCCCTACGAGGATCATCTGAATGGGAGGTGGCACTGACCCGTGGCAGGTTGGCAATCTTCCCATGGTGAGTTGCTTGGTCCCCATCAATATCTGTAGGGTCAAAGATCTCTTCAAACTTCTCTTCATCATATATAACAAGGTTTCCGTCTTTAAAAGAAGCAACTAGAGAAGGTGGTGTATCAATAGTGTTACCGTTGTCGTATATATGGGCCTCATCTACGCGACCCTCTTCGATATACTTCACAACCTGATCACGAACTTGACTCGCGTCTTCAGGCTTGGCGCCATACCTGCGCCTCTGCCCTGAGCGACGATCAGCAATTCTGCGACTCCGTTCTAAGTCGGAGACATAGAGGAAATGCATTACCGAAACCCTGTCACCCCTCCGACCATTTCTGTAATCGCCCCTCTCATAAATCGTGTCCCCCAATAACCTTCCATCTTTGCCGGTTCCCTGAACAACAACGTCTATTCCTTCATCCAGCGCTGCCCGTACAGTCTTTTCTGATTCGGTTCTGGAAAATTGGTGTGAATCAAAAGAACCCTCACCAAAATTCCACAACTTATGGAATTCTTTGTAATCATCAGGGTTGGTATGGACGGCTTCACTTAAACTAGGAACCCCCAATTCCCCTCTGTCTGTTCGTGTAGTTTTTCCTGATCCGGGCGCACCAAAGACCCAATGAATTTGCTGCACAGGCTTACCGCGGTGTTCTTCATTGACGGCGTCCAGAGATGCTTTGCGGTATTTGGCTGCTTTGTCTGCTTCTGACAGATCCCTTTGTTCTTCTGGGGTTAGTTTGAAACCGCGTATCGATTTAAGTCCAACCGCTTCTTCAAAAGCGTAGTATTCGTACATTAAATCAAGATCGTTATCGGTTATAGGGGCATCAGGCATCTCTTCCATGTCTCTTTCGAAAGTCCGCCGATCGCGACGTTCTGTTCTTAAATCGCGCCGCCTTTGGAGTCGATCCGCCCGTCGCTCCGCACGTCGTCGACCAGTTCGAGTAGAGGCAAATCCCGAAGGCAAGTCTGGATCCGTCCAGTCGCCACGCTCTTCGCGTGCGGTTCTTTCCGCTATAAGTCTATTGAGATAATCAGAATCGTAAAAGGGTCGCCGGTATCTAGACGGTAATCCTTGCTCAAGTCGGTCCCGATCCATTTGTTGAAGCCCTATTTGTGCTTTGATCTCCCTGTCAGTAAGACCTTCCACCCTGAGTGGATGACCCGTTACGGGATCTTTTTCGAGTCGCAGCCGTTCAACTTCTTTACGACGATCAAACTCTGCCAGCGCTTCTCTCGTAATCCGGTCAAGAGTCTCATCCGGCAAATTTTCCATTTCGGCAGGGATTTTAGAGTCATTGCCCCAACTCCAAGTTCCTGATCGCCCCTCCCCCAAGTCAACCTCGCGAGCCAGTCGATACAACTTGTCATCTGGTACGTCCGGATTAGCGCGACGCAACTTCTGCATCTGCGCATAGCCCGCCAGGTCCATTAAGTGATCTAGTTTTTCGCGCGACTCCCCAACAGGATCTTCCGGAACCACTGCAGGATCGACTTGTGCTGCAATTCCACGTCGGGAACGTAGGCCAGGGACTCGTGGAGTAGCCGGGCGCTCCCATACGGTTCCCTCTTGGACAATCATGTCCATGTCGGCATCCCGTGCATCTCGATTAAAGGGGGTTGTTGCAGCAACTCGGGCACGGTTGAGTTTCCGACCGAGAGCCTTCCCTTCGTACAGTTCCTCCATCAATGACTTCTTCCGACGTAACTGCCGGCGAACCTCACGAGAAACTGCGCGCTCTAGCCTGCGCTGTGCTTGGCGGCGTTGATGATTGCGACCAAAAGCCGTTGATCCGGTGCGCTTTGCATAGTCGGTCATATTGCTACATGGCGTCCAAACGACATTCCCATTACGGGATACGCGCCTAGAAATACCGATACATCCGAGTTGACGGGACCTCCTGCGGGCAAGCCGGGGAGTCGTGAACACATCGGGATCTTCATCGTCCGGAGCCCAAGGTGCGGCTTTGACAGAACCGCCGACAAGACCGCCTCCAGCGATCGTGTCGATGGAGGTCACACCCCGTTCCGCAAGGGGTTCCCAATCTCGTTTGTTTTTTCCTTTGGAATTGCGGTACCGGCGACGTTGTTCAACTACCCGAACGGTGTTTTTCTTGTCTTTTTTGACAAGTTCTTCGTATTCCTCCATGGTTGCGCACGGCATCCACTTCCCGTCGGGGTGTTGGTGCGCGCCAGAGCAGCCCATTTGTTGGGCGAGGCGTAGGGCGGCTGCCTTGGATGCCACCAGGTCGGTATCAGCCGCCATTGCGATTAGCCGCCTTGAATTTTGGCAGCAGCCTGTTTCGCGGCCTCTGAATCATTTGGATACCGCTTCATGTACATGCGGGCTTCTTCGATTTCATCGGCCCACTTTTGCATTACTTCAGCGTATGGATCATCTTCTTGATCATCGATTGCGTGTATGAATTCGTGAGCGAACTGTTGCCGTTGTTCACTATTGATAGAGAACGGTGGAAATTCAAGTAGGTGTGACAGTTCCCTATGGGTTTCAACCAGTTCAGCCCTGCGGGCATCTTCTGCGTCCATCTCTTCACGAGTCATATCCAGTGTGTACTTCATCGGAAATCACCATATTCTGGGATTAATTCTCTCAGGCGAGCCTGGTCAAGTTTCCCTTGTTTAGCCAGTTTTTCAATTATTTGAGTTGCTTCTCCACCACTAACCGGGTGATCTAGTACAGCCAGCGCGGATCGATTGGAAACACTAATGACACCACCGTGTCGTTGAACCGCGTCATACCCATAGATTGGCATGGTATCGAAGAGGAAATGTTCGCCATCGCCCACTGATTCTGATAGCCCCCCAAGGAAACTCCACGCCAGTTCCATTTGCTGCGAATCAATGTCTCCGGAATCATGTAGGTCAAGGACCTGATCAACAATTGACCCGAATTCTGTTTCCCTCCAACTGGCTCCCATGGGCCTACTTCCGGGTGTCGTGCTGTTTATAGAGAAGCCTGTACCGGTAGCCGTGCTGTGGCTGGGGTTGTTGGGGTCTTGAGGGTTGCGATCTTTATTTCTATTTGGAACCGTCAGTGTTCCGGCTTTTTCTGCTGCATCAAGGGCCGCGCGCACTGCGATAGCAAAGTTGTCTGGGTCATTTTTGATCGAACTGGGGGCTTCAGTGTCGATAAGCCCTGCCCCACTGAGAGTCTCGGTGATTGATGTGGACTCATCGTGAATGTCGGTGAGTTTGCGCCAACCAACAAGTCTGGTTTCAGGCGTAATAAATGACAGGGCACCCTTTCCATAACCGCCATAAAGGTTGCCCTTGGGTGCTTCTGATCCGTCGACCATGACGGGAGGTTCTGCGTGGTTTTCCCCAGCAGCGTGTCCTTCCCCTCCGGCACCAGGAACATAACGCTGAACAAGATGTGTCCACTGTTCCCAGTAAACTTCACCTTCTTCGCCGTTCTTTCCGCGGCCCATGCCACGTTGGATGGGCTTGAACCCCTCGCGAAGCCTGAAGGCTCCCGGGTTGTCTGGATCTGGTTCAAACGCTATTTCTTGAAGTTCATCTGCTGTAACCAGTTCCGGAATAGCACTGTGCCCGGAGTGGAACCAAGAGGCATCGAGAACTTCATCACGGATACTGCGCCCGCTTTTGCCGGCTTTGGCATAACCACTACTCTTGCCCTTGTTTCTCTTGAGGTCACGCTTTTCTTCTCCGCGCCTGACTTTAGCGAGGAAGGCCAGTCGGTCAATGAAACCAGCGTCAACGGTCAAGGTGCCTTCGGCTTGCTCCCACTGTTCTAGGTCATCACCAGTGCCGGCAAATGCCGTTGAAGCACCCGCGCCACCAATTGGTCTATCGGTGTCACGGATTCCCGTGGTTCGCTTGTCCCTAATCCTGTCGAGTCGTTCCCTACTGGTGAGTCTTCCAAGTTTCTTTGCGACCTTTTTGGCTTTCTTGAGTTCTTTTCTTTCTTCTCGGTCCAGTCTTGTATCCCAAGGGTTGACAACCTTCGTTGGTCGCAACGAAGCACCGGAGCCACCTTGTTGGGCAGCGCGCCTTCTAGCGGCTGCTTCTTGCCTGCGCCTCCAAGCAGCAACTGCACCTGGGGCCAAGATGGATGTACCGAGCCGTTCAACGGCTTCTGCCCTCCGCTGCCTGCGTGGGCGCTGATCTGCAGCACCTGAACCACTTGGCTTTTCCCTGAATTTCCTACTCCGCCGCTTAACGGCTTTTTTGTAATCTTCTTCGGAATCTTCACCGCCGAGGGCTTTCCAGATTGTTGAATTTTTGCCACCTCGACCACTAGCGGTAACACCCTTGACTTTTTCTGGGAAGGTTTGATCTTTGGAGCGTGCAATTTCGAGAAGCCGCCTACGGGCCTCAGGGTGAAGTTGCTCCAATGCCTCATAGTTGCCGCTTCGTTTCATCTGATGAAGGACCTGTAGAGAATCCAACTGCCTTCTCTTGGTGGTAATACGTTTGCCGACATTGCCCCCCATGTAATCGAGCATTTGAACTTGAATGATGTTTTCAAGAACCCTTACAGCCTCGTCGGCATCTCTACCCATGGTGGCAAGGTTCCATTCAACCATTGGTGGAGCCGAATCACCTTTAGCGATGTGTCCTCCGGCAGCCATGGCTTCGGCAATCACATCACTAAACAGGTACTTGTAGGATTGATCCCTGTTGAGGTTTCCACCCATGATGCCACCGTCGAAAGTGTCGGCTCGGGACTTTTTGTCTGATCGGCCAACCATTAGTTCTTCTTCGAGTTGGTCAACGGCCTCAGTAATGGCCTGAGTGTGTGCTGGAGACATGTCCCCAGCATTGTCAGTAAGTGAATCCCAAATTTCTCCGTCATTTGTGCCGGCTTGTCGTGGACCCTCATCCCGTGAATAAAGACTCGGGATGGTCTGCGTCATGTCACCGTCATCGCGGCGCCGTCTGGAAGCCAAACCGAGTGGGCGAGCAGCGCGTTCCGTTGTAGCGGTGCGCATGCGAGCGCGAGAAGGTTCACGTTGTGGGGTCAACCTCCCAGGGCTGACAGTGCGTCGTTCTGTGTCGGTTATTTCTCCACCTTCGGACCAGAAACGTTGATCTGTCCTTCTACGGGCCAGTCGCGTATCAGGGTTCGACCAAGGCGCGCCCTGCCTGGTTGACCGAAGTCCGCGATCGCGGGCTTGCTCGATGGTCGCCAACTGCTGTTGGGCGAGTTTGTTGATCTTCTTTTTGTCGGGCTTGTCTTTTCCGCGTTCTGTCCCTATTTGTTCAGCAAGTTCAGCAAGCGTATTTTCGGCCTCTTCGCGGGCTCTAGTCCATTCCGCATCCCAGTCATCTGTTGTGCGAGTGGAGCGCCAACCAAATTTGGCAACACGTCCCTTACCCATCGCTTCGCCAAGTTGTTCGCGAAGTTCTGCTTCTTCCTCCTGGAATGGTCGTACCTGTTTCCGGAGACGATGGATGGCCCTGCTGTCTCCCTCTTCTTGAGCCGCAGCAATCCGTTCGAACAGGGGTTTGATTTGTTGATCACGAACTGAGTCAATCCGACTATTGAGAGAGTTGACCTTGGCCTGATCTACCTTGGGTTCTTCTTCTGGTGCTTCTGGTGCCCGTTGGGAGCGCCAGCCGTCCCTGTATACCGCTTGCCTTGTTCCCGGGCCATCGGAGGTGTAATCCCATGGCGCGCCACCATCTGGACGATCGTCGTAGTCGTCGTCGGGGTCCGGTGGTTCGAAGTCATCGACCTCAATCGGGTTGCCGTCTTCGTCGTAGTTCTCGTCGTCGTCGTCAGGGCCACCCGACCCAGATTCCAGCCACCGGTCGTAACGATTGTCCTCGCCTCTGGAGGATTGCAGGCCGCCCTCATCCGGGCTTCGAAGGTGGGTAACTTCCCGGCTTCGGACCTCTTCTGGATCCATGTTGAACCGTTGGGCTGCCTCATCCAGAGACATCCCCCTCATTCGAGCCTCGGCAATACGCCGGTTTAGGTTCGGTTGGGCATCGTGTTTATCTTGACCCGACAATGAATTAGCGTGAGTAACTTCACGCATCCGAACTTCAGATCGATCCATGTCATATTTTTCGGCAGCCTCTTCAAGAGACATGCGGTCACGCACACGGTCTTCGTAAATGCGTTTATTGAGATTTGGTTGGGCGTTATACCTCTCCTGGCCGGAGAGCAGATCCATGTGTTCTACTTCGCGGCGACGGACTTCGAGGCGGTCCATGTCATATTTGTCAGCGACCTGATCAAATGTCATCGGTGACATGCGGTCATTGAAGACGGCTTCGTTGAGTTTCTCGTTTCGAACGATTGGGTCGCTGAACTCTTCGGTGGGGGTGGGATTGTCTGGATCCCGGTCAACGAATGAACGGAACCCTTCGTTGCGGCCCCATTCAATTTCTTCCAGCGCTCGCCGGCCTGCTTCTTCGAGTTCGTTGCCCCTTGTATATTCTTCTTGTCTCATCTCATCCGTCATGCGGTTGAGTGATTCTTCGATCCGTTGATCCGTCATGTCGCGGATTTCGTTTTGGATCTCGTTCCAGTCGTCCGGATCTTGGTCGTAGTTGGATGCTGGCCCGTCGTCCGGCGGTTCCCAGTCGGGATCAATTATGTCTTCAGAAGTTCCATCTGATCGCATTTGGCGAACCATGCGAGGTGGGTCATCATCTCCAGATCCTCGGCGTGAATTCCTCGTCCTCTCCCTCCAACTGGCAAGTTCTGTTTGAATTTCCCTCCAGTCATTTGGATCGTTTGGATTATCCAGATCATCGCGCTGAGACCTAAGCCCGGAGTCATTTCTAGACAGCCGGTCGAGACGATCTTCCAACTCAGTCGATTTTCCCCAAAATACTTGTGGATCCGTTGCTGATGTTTTAAGGTCTTTGATCGCGTCTTCAAACCATTCGAGTTTTTCCTTGGGGAGCATGTCTAGAAGTATCGCGTGTGTTTCTTCATGTCTCCGTATTGCGCGATCTTCTTCAGTGATGAAATCCATCGTCATTGGAAGAGGTCCGCCACCACGTCGCCCATTGGCATAGTGAGGCCACCGTTTGGCCCCTTCGTCGGTGTAGTTGTGCATTGACCATCTTTTAAGACCTCTGGTGGTTCCATTCAGGTGGCCACCCGGGCCGCGTTCAGAATCGGTGTATGTGCCCCCATTGTCTGCACGCATATTTTCAGGTGGGATGGCTCCAAGCCAACCACCAGTTGTTGCCAGATCTTCCCAAATCATTTCTCGGGTAACCTCAACCGGTCCACGCCCATCGCCACGGTCAACCGTTTCGCCCAACCCAAGTATGTTGCCCAGCCATGTTTCCGTGTTCTTATGGGCTTGATCCTGTGTCGATGCGCTCTTGGAGCCGGGAGAATTCTTCCGAACAATTCCGTCGAGACCGTCACCGCCGCCGGCCAACGTTGATTCATGAATAGGCATGCTGTTGCTGGCCATGGCCCCTTTGATGCCGGTCCAATGCTTTTCATCCATGATGTCGAGTTCTCTTGGCTCGATGTGACGACTCTTGTCGGCCATAAACTCGGGTAGGGTTTGTTTTCCTTTTTTCGTTTTACTAATTTTCCTGTAGGCGTTTGTGTGGATTATCTCAATGGCGTCTGTGAGCACCTTTTCTGGCATCGTGGGGGGTAAATTGTGCTCTTCGCGGGTTCTAATACCCTTGGTGCTTGATGGTGCCGTAGAGAGACCCTTTTCAATCGCCCTCATTTTGGTGTTGGCCGTTACACGATCCGGAGCAATAACTTCTCCAGCATGTCCAGCCTGGTTGACGCCGAAAAACGCCCATCCGTTGGCCGTTAAACGGTCATACAGTTCCCCACCATTCCCCGGGAAATGTTCGTTCTTTGCGTTACTGCCTGCCTGCAGTGTGGCTGACCCTTGATTCTTGATGGGTGTTTCAAATGACGAGGTTACGAGTGTGTCATCTGGGTTGTCCCCATCGACGTGTCTGGCGGCAGTGGTGTTGCGATTATTTACATCGTCTACAATTTCTCGTCCTAGTCGAGTGGATTGAAAACCCCCACCATCTCGCATGTGACCGCCGTATTTGCGTTCCCATTTAAGATTTCGTATTCCGCCATCTGCAGTGATACTGAGACTTGGAGTCTGGTCGTCATCACGCAGGGCTCCCGCTACCGTGCGGGGATTACTCAAGTTTTCTAGGTGTGTACTGGCATTGTCCCAAGCATTGCTGAAATCTAGGTAGGAGGTACCTGTGCCTTCTTCCCGCCCCATGTCGTCGTTGTGTTCATCAACCTCACCTATGAGATCTCTTATCTCTTTATGGGTGTAACCGTTTTCGTGGACTAGTTCGCCGAATGGCACATCGACCAACTTGCCCCACCTGTCATCCGTTTCGTCCCAGTCCAGAGTCTCGGTGGCGATGATGTCGTCCATTTCGCCTTTTAGACCATCTGGATTTTCTACCCAACTCTGCTTTTTGAAGTCACTGCCGTAGGAGTCTGAGATCATGTCGTCTGCAATGACATCGCTTATTCGTCGCGGCGTTCCTTCGCCTACTCCGAACATTCCCTTGGGCCTCGGATTCGGCCAGTCCTTCACGTCTTGCCGTGTTAAACCTATTCCTTCAAGTCGTTTGTCAAGTCCTGCTCGCTCTTCGTCGGCTTCCCACATAATGGACATGATTTCATCGGCGTAATCCCTGACCTTTTTTATGTGGTCTTTAAGGAAATCGGGATCAGGGATGTCGTCTTCATCGAGAGAATCCAGTAGATCATTGTCAAGTTCGGGCATGTCGGGGACATCATCGATTCCGGGACCACGTCGTCGGGAGTACCAGCCATCCCTGTATACCGCTTGCCTTGTTCCCGGGCCATCGGAGGTGTAATCCCATGGCGCGCCACCATCTGGACGATCGTCGTAGTCGTCGTCGGGGTCCGGTGGTTCGAAGTCATCGACCTCAATCGGGTTGCCGTCTTCGTCGTAGTTCTCGTCGTCGTCGTCAGGGCCACCCTGACCAGACTCCCGCCACCGGTCGTAACGATTGTCTTCGCCTCTGGAGGATTGCAGGCCGCCTTCGGAGCCCTTCTTGGGTGGATCCCAGTCGCCGTAACCGACATCGTTATCTATGGACCTGTCAAGAGAGTCGACCCATGCGGCTGCCTCTTCGGGCGTATCAAACACGTCTAGGTCATAAAGCCATTCAGCCTCATTACCTGAAGTCCCCTCGATGTCACGGTAGTAACCGGACACCATGAAGCCATCACCTTCACCCATGACATCTGCTTCAGAAACGATTTCAACGTTGACGTTGTCTGTTTCGATTTTGCCGACAGCATCTTGACCTGGCCCCATCTCTGATTCGTGCCAGTCCCTCCGGTCATCAGGATCACGAATATCCCAAGCCATGTTGAGGTCTGCTTGATCGAGTTCTCGTAGCCATTCGCGATTGGCGGCCCGCGCTGACTCGGCCTCCCATCGATTCTCGGCAACCCATTGCCCATCCACAAACGTAGAGCGTTGGCGCTGGGAGCGCAGGCCCATTGCTTGCGCGAATCCCGGTGTCCTGAGTAACGATTCCTCAGCGAGAGTCATATCCTGATTGGGGCGGAGTCGGCTAGGCCGTTTCGGCGTAACAGGCTGGTTCCAATACTCCCGCGTTCCTCCGGGGTTATCTGGTTCAGATGGAGCGCCAGGGTGGTCTGCGTAGGCATCCCAGTCGATGGAAACCGGTTGAGTGTCTCGCTGGGAGGCCAGACCGCGACCTCGCCGATCTCTCGCTACGTCATAAGGATCAGGAGGTCCAGGTCCACGACGCAACCCGCCCATCTCCATGAGTGCGTCGGGATCGTCGTTAAAGGCAGCCTCAGAGAGATCCCTAATGGCTTTCTGCCATGCCTCGGGAAGATCTCTGATCGGCTTGTTGAGTTGTGCATCCAGTTCATCTTCGTCAAGGGTGGATGTGAAATCTTGCAGTTTGCTCCAACCATTCTGTGGAAGTTCGTCAGTCAACTCGTCCAACGTCCAATCCTGCATTCCCTTACGGAAACGTTCCCACTGGCGTTCAAACTCTTTTTCGTACTCTGGGTCGTCGTCTGGCTCATAGTAAGTGTCGGAGCGGCGCGAACTCAGGCCATCTCGCATCCTTCTGGCTGAACGATCACGGTCAGAGGAAGTCCGGCGAGTGGTCCCGGGTAAATCTGGCTTGCCTGGCAAAGCGGGTCGCTCCCAAGCGGTGCCTTCCTGAACAAGCATGTCGAGGTCGGCATCTCTAGCGTTGGGGTCAAATCCCGCTGCGCTACGACCAGCCGCCCTTCCGATACGTCGGGCATGGCGAGCCCCACGCCCAATCTGTCGGCCCAGTGCCTTGGTTTGCATCTCTTCTTTAGAGATTGCATCATCGCGGCGATAAGGCTGAGTGAGAATCAGGATCTTAGATTTGAGTAGTTCTTTTGCCGTCCTTCGGGTGCGTGAATTGTCTGGGATGAGACGACTGCCAGACAGACGAGCCTTTAGGAGCAAACTGGAATGATGTGAATCGGCCAAAAAGGCATGAGCCTTGTAGTTGATGGCGAGTTGGCGCGACTTTTTAGAGATTCCCTTCAAGGGAACATGGGCCAGTCCAACCCCAGTGGAGTTGTTGTCCAACCATTCGGAATCGACAAGAGAGAGCATCGCTGGGGAGGGGATTGCTTCGGGAGACTTTTCCAATACCTCCTCCATGTCAAACCCCAGGCGACCGAAATGTCCCAGTTCAACATCTGGCGGTAATCCTTCTTCAAGGGTTTTTACTTCGCCAGCGTTATACAGGTCAGCCCATTCGGTTCCAGCAGCATGGAGTCCATAGCAAATAGAACTCGAACCGTTCTTAACGACGACACCAAAGGGCTCATCGCGAACGGTATCAGTGGCTACTGCGTAGTACTTCACTTTCCTCCTCCAACCATGCTGGCGATACGTTTGAGGCTGGTCCTCAAAATGCCAAGTCTGGTATCAAAGATAGTTTCAATGATTGCAAGGTGCGCCTTTTCGGCGGGGGTTAGTTCACCATTCCTGGTGAGACTCTGACGAAACATGCTCGTATCAAATGTTTCTGCACGCTGGATAAGTTTGGTCAATTGTTGTTTGATAAGTTTTTGTTGCTCTGCTTGGAGAGAGGCAAAATACTTACCGTAAATACCTTCCGGCTGCAAAGAACGCATCTCTTCAATTCTTTGCTGTGCAGCCTTTCTAATCTCAAGTTTATCTAACGGAACCAAATCTGAGGGACTGTTTGCGGCGACAAGGCGAGTCTTGTCTTCGCTACTCACTGTTGACAGGGAGGTGGGTAGTCGCTTGTTGATTCCGGTTACAACATCCGCTATTAGCATGGCTGTCATCTCTCGCGGAGATGCGTTATTAACTGTCTTTCGTCTGTCTACGGCTCCGCCATCTAATGTTGAGGCTGCGTCCTGTAAGAGGTATCGACGTTTATCACCCTTGCCCACAAAGGCAACATCCGGAGCATTGAGGCCCAGGTGGTGTTGTACCTCAGATGCAAAGGCTGCGTGTAGGTGTTCGAAATTATGCTTTGAGTTTCTGATGGCGTACTGTCGCTTTTGGGGAGTGGTAACGAGTTTCTTTGTGACCTCCAGAGCATTCTTTTCTTTTAGAACTTCCTCGAGAATCGAAGGGGCGATGTCTGACAAATTCCCACCCTGTGAGATGTGGGCGAGTGCCGCATCAATACTGGTGATTTTGTCTGATTCTGGCGCTTCTGTTTCGGGTGTCTCCGGTGTTTTGGGTGCGCGTTCCGTTACCCCTGCCGTTGTCGGTCGAGGCTTCTTGGGGGCGCCTCCTTCAATCACTTGAATGCCGTCGCCTGTTTCTTCAGAGACATATTGAAGTCGAGACAGTTCATCATCTCCGGCGTCTCGCTTCATCGCCGCGTTTACTGTGCGGCCAAGTTTCCTTCGTTCACCAACGGTGAGTTCTCTCATCTTGGCTATGGACACGCTTGTGCCATCGTCTCGGATATATGTCAGATTGGTAACGCCGGTATTGGATAGCAGGCCGAGTTCTTCTCCACCGATTCCTTCTGCCCCAATGGTCATCATGTAGGTGGCGCCCTCCATATCCCTGTTGTCGGGAATGGTTCTCAATACGGCTGGCGTGACAACCGGTTCCAAATCAAATCCGTCTCTGCGAATCATGCGGTGGGCTTGAATGTCTGGTTTACCCATAGTGGGGATCAATTGTTGAACTTTTTGTCGTTGAAGTTGCCTGTTAGCAGGGCCAACTCGGGGGATCGTCTGGTTGGGATCACGCGTTGAGCGTTGACTTTGAATATCACGCCCGCGACCCAATTCTGTTGGTTTGCTTGCCTGTGCCCCCACTGCTCTGGGGGTACCACGACGAATGGCCGCGATAGTTTCGCCAAGAATGCTGGGGAAGTCGAACAATTGTTGGCCACAGGTTGAAAGTTGAGAGTCGGTAAAACGCCCCCCATACTGATAACCCTCCGGGCAACGGTAGGACCGTTCCCTCCCACGGATTCCACGGCCCGGCATGCTGCCGATGCCAGGGGTTAGTGCTGAATAAAGTCTCGACCTCACTGGGCTGCGGACTCGACTCAAGTTGCCGGGTGTGATCATGGATCCAACAGCCTGTACCGACTGTCCCAGTCGACTGCGAGCACCAACTAAACCAACACGCTTCACGTTGTACTGGCGGGTGTTTCCATTGCGCTTTGACAGGGCTTTGTAATTAACAACCGATTCGGCATCTGCACGATAACCGCAAATAAAACCAGAGGGTCGTGGTTGTGAGAGGTCGGCAGTGATAACTCTTTTCACGGTGATAGTTACATCTTCACCAGGGCAACAAGATGCGTCCTTTGTATAGGTGTAACTAATTTCCATTATTCACATCCGCAATCGCCAGGGGAGAAATCCACACTCACCAAACTGCCAACTGCATCCTCTCCTTCTATTTCCCAACTCTCAAAGTCTCTGAGATAAGAAACGAAGTCGGGCTCCATGTCCACAAAGTCGCGAAGCACGCCCGAAGCATGCTTGAAATCAGCATCGGTTACTACTGGATTATAGTTCCTGCCACCCTGTGAATCTTTGACCTCTGTGAAATCTCCAAAGAAGAAATCTTCTTCGTAAACCATTTCATGCTCAAGGGCGTCTTTTTTTCCTTTTTTGATGCGCTTTTTGAATCGTTTACGCATCCTCTTCCCCCACTCGTCGTCCGACCATCCTAACTTCCGAAGTTTGCCTTTACAATTCTTCATGCCTGGGTGATGGCATCCTTCGTTGGGCCACTTGCCCGTTGTTTCATGATGGAGCCACGCGCAGATTCGTTCCAGTGGATATAACTCTGGATGGTTGGCGAGAATGACACGACAACGTGTGAAACCGCCGGGTTTTTTCATGATTGGCCTCCAATAACGGAGGAGTCTTTCGAGATTTCCACGACGAGGACCACGACCACGGGTAATGGATGTCAGACGCTCCTGTGGGAGGTCCAGCAACACATCCTGTGGCCCCTTGACTTGGTAATCGTTATCAGTTTCCATTACGCCCACTTAGCAATCTACGAACTGTTGGTTCAAGCCCAATCGAATGACGCATTCCCCATAGGGCAGCATCCTTGGAGTCCCTGAAATCATGACCCACTGTTGGCATCGACAAGCCGAATGTTGTTTCTTCAATAAGACTACGCCGTTCGCCGTGGTGGGGATCAGTACCTGTCTCCAATTCTCGCAGACGACCGACGAACTCATCGACACTTTCTTCTTCACTTTGTTCAATGAGGTCATCACCAAACAGTTCTGTCCGTCTGGCACGCCAGCGTTCGTCAGCCATGTGGGTCCTGCTTCGTATTTCGTGCTAACCGCTCCATCTGTTGACTCTGTTGAAGCAACTCTTCCCTACGGAGGTATTCGTCTCGAGGCAAGTTGTAGAGGGTAGTTCGATCCGTATCCATTCTAACCTTTGCAGTGAATGGTTGATTGCTCCTAAGCCATGCAGTTAGTTTTTGCAATGCTTTGAGTTGGGTGGAATTGATTGTCGGACGAATAGTTAACCCTGAGGCAAGTGCTGCGCCGAGTTCTGCAAAGAATTCATGATGGCGGGCGTTCATCCCATTCACCAGCGGTGTCATACCTGAAGGCAGTGGGCCTCTCTGATCAACCCATCCCATGTATGGCGCCCAACGGACTGTACGTCCTCCAGACAAGGTTGATTCAATCCCGATATCTTCGACTAGATCCATTACCCCATCAATCTCTTTTTCATTGAGGTCGTCGAAGTGGAATGCCGCCCTTCCGACTGTGTCCATGTATGCGGTGATGTTTGTACGCACGACATCTTTTTGCTCATCTGTTGTGCTGGGGTCCCGTAGAGCGTTCTTGGATTGTTTCAGAACTTTGTCCATCCAGTGTTCTGTGAGTTCTTGTAGCGCATCATCAACTTCATTTTCTGGCAAGTCTGGATCCATGAATGACATTACGTCACGACCTCTTCCCAATTTGGGCGGCCGGTCTGGCGGGACATCTGCTAAAGACCGTCCTGGGGTGTCTCCCTTGAGGAGGCTTTCGTCATACCATGAGCGGGGGATTCGACCCGTGGCTCGGGCTAAAGCATTAATGAGAACATGCGTCCCCTCTGGACTGAGTGCGGGGATGATCGCATCCCGTTTCATGGTGGGGTCTGATGATGCCACGCCATGCATCTGTATTTCGGGTGTTCCATTTTCGAGCATGATGCCTAGTGCGTCTGGTGTGTAGGTGAAATGGTTGAGAATGTTTCCAGCAGAGGGTGATCCGGGATTTGAAGATTGATGTTGAGCGACATCAATTAGCGAGCGTCCGGACATGGGTTGCACATAACTGCCCCCATATTTCCCACGCTTTCCCGATGCGTCGTGCGATATGGTGATGGCCCAGAGTGGAGTTCTTTGTGGCAACCCGGCTGCATCCGCTCCGGCAAATGGCGTACCCGTGTCGTCAAGGTAAGCGTGTTCCTCACCAAACACATTGTGTATGTGTTGATGGGTTAACGGGTCACCCACTTTGACTGGTTCACCTGGAGACGCATCGCGGTCATGTATTGGGTCAAGATCTGTTTGGCTGAGGCTAAGGGTGTGTTCCAGACTCGAACTGGTGAACACTGGGTGACTGTTGAGAAAGTCAGCGACTTCTTCCGTGATAAGGATCGGCTCGCCATCCGCTCCCATGATTGGCTGCTTCAGGTGTTCGACGAGACCCTCCATGGATTCGCGACTGCGATCCTGCACGTCTTGCAACAGGTCGGGGTCATTGATGGCACCTGGGCTGTAGTTCGGATTGTTTCGAACCATGCTGGTGGGGTCGGCCATCCCAAAGAGGGCCTCTACCTTTCTGGCGTTGAGGTGGGCTACATATTTGGGGAGCGTGTCTGATAGGCGTGTTGATATGACGGTTTCCAAAGCGCGCCGTTTTTGGCGGCTGGTCATGCGGGAAGCCAGTTGCTCCCTGATGAATTTTTCCAAACCCTCCATGGCGGTTCCACCTTCACCGACATGTTCCCTGATGGCTTTAACGAGATCGGAGCGCATTGCCATGTAGTGGTCTGCGTGGGTGAATTCGTGGTGTGCAATATTGGCTGCAGCGTGTCGAATTGCCTCTTCGTGCTGTTTTCTGACTTTTTTGCTTCGTCGGGTTTTCCTAGGGGTGCCCACTCGCCGGTTCAGTCGTTGGTCCCCAATTTTCTGAGTGGTGTGAGGAGTGTTCCAATTATCTGTCGGGTCAGACTCCCATCCTTCGCCGTCGACCATGTGTGGCTCATCCAGTTCGGCCATAAAACTCATATAGATCCGTGTCGCCATCATGTCCATGGAGGAGTCGCCGGCCCGCCTGGGGTCTGCTCGTGGACTATAGGAGGCATCCAGGGCATCATCCCAGTAGCGTTGCCCATCTTCCATGAGGTGGGCTTGGGGAGATTTTTTGGTCGGATGGTTGCGCCTGTGATCAACTTCAGCAAGAGGAGTGTCCCCCTTGTAAGCGATTTCGATTGTTGGCTTGTTATCTTCCGTGAGTATCAGTTCACCATTCGCATCAAGGTCGAACACTGCTCCACCCTCATACATCGCCCACCCATCTGCGTTCGCCGAGGCCATTACAAGGTCTTGTTCGTCTCGGGTTCTAAAACTGTGGACTTGTAGGTTTGCGTCCTGAAGGTTTGGATTAAGGCGTAGGTGTTCTAAGAGTGCATAGCCCACTTCTCTTTCTATCGGACCCATGTCACTCGGATGAAAAACTCCTCCATCAAATGACGATCCTCCTCCTGCGGCGAATCCAGGATGGGCTTTCTTGAGGGCCTCCAACATCTCTTCACGGGTACGGATCGGTTCACCATCGCTGTACGCCTTCTCGACCGCTCTGTGTTCTGCTGTCATTATTTGTCGTAAGGCTTTGGGACTACTGTCAACATAACGGTCTGGGTCTCGATGAAAGTCCCTCCACCCCTTTCCGTCGCTGGTTTTCCATCCGCGTGTAGGACCCTCATCGCCGGCGCTCCTCTGACTCTGGAGTCCTTGTCCTCGGGCACGACGTTCCATGCGTCGGGGGGAATCAGGGATACCTGGAAGAGCAGGTCGCTCCCACGGGGTGCCCTCCTGAATGATCATGTCTAAATCAGCATCGATGGCATCAGCATCGAAACTTCCCCCTCGGGCAAGACGCCGGGCGCCTCTGCCAATTCTTCGCCCCAACGCCTTCTCGTGGAGGCCCGCCGCTAAGAGGCTCTTAAATTCTGAGGCTCGATTGCTGCGTTTCTGACTAGCCTTTTTCCGTTTGTGATGTTCGGGAAAGTCTGTAATAACAGGAACGCTTAGTAGGAGTTCTTTGCGCGGCTCAACGCTATGTTCCCGAAATACTTTGCGCCAACGGTCTTCAAGATTTCCGTCTTGCCCATACCAAAAGAAATCATGAAATTTGGTATTTGTGAGTTTCTTCCACCCCTTGTCTCCTGAAACTTTCCCCATGTATGAGAAGAGGTCTACGAAAATGGGTTCTTGGTTTGGCCGAATAATGGCACCATCGTGGTCGTTCTCTTTATCGACGAGGAAATAGATTCTGTCGTCGTAATAATCGGCCACATGAATAGCGCGCATTAGACTACCGATACCGTTGGATCATAGACCGGAGTTGGTCGACGAATATCATTGACTAGGGTTTGCCTTCTTTTAATAATGTCTGCTCTGACTAGGTGTTGCAATAGTTCGTATACATTACTGTTGGAGTTGGGAGGAGTTTTACCCCAAGCGGTTGGCGCTAGGGACAACCATGTTTCTGGGTCGAAGTAATCAATAGCATCATGGTTTGGGAAAACTGTTTCGAGACCCAATTTCCTTAGTTCTCGTTTCTTTTCCAGCATCCCTAAGTAGTTTCTCATATAGGTCGCGTAGAGGTGACCAGAGGATCCATAATCGGAGAACAGTCGGTCCGATTCCTCATCTGAGAGATTAAATGGCTCTAGGGCATCCAAAACTTCTTGATTGTTGCGACCCATATCTCCAGGTGCCAAATCTTCAGGAGCGTTGAATGTTCCAACAGGCATGCTCACATGCTCAACGTCCTCGAAATCAAAACCCCCTGGCACGAGCGCTTCGGCGTACCGGTGGGATACACCGGCTGCCTGTGCTGGACTCACACCCTGTTGGGCTGCCCGGCGATGAGTGTCGGGATCGAGCACTCCACTCCAGTCTCCCGTAAGACTCCCATTCAAGAGAGACATCACATGCGCTTGGTTCTCTTTGCGATTACGACCTACATGATTCGAACTAACCGTTGTCTCTGGATACAGGATTGCCGCGAGTAAATCATCAGCGCTTGTTGAAGTCATGCTGGTCGGTCGCTTGGCTCCCTGAAGTGCAGAGTCGCCAAAGACGACCCCAGAATCGTTAGCGCGATCTGCCTTCAATACAAATTCGATTGCTCCACCAGTCTGACCGCCCCCATATACCCATGTGGCTGGTCCACTTGGGGAAATGCCATTATCCGACCAATAGTCGGGGAGGAAGTCTGGATCCACTGTATTTCCAAAATCAGGACGACCCGATTTGCGGGCTTGTAGCCATGCGGTTTTTAGTTTGCGGTATTCCTTATGGTTTAGGGCACCGCTGACGGGTCGGACACTTGCAGGGGCGTCTAAGGGGACACCCCATGTCAGTTCCAGTTCCCGACGTTCATTCGGCAAGGAGTGTGTTGACTGCGCCTCGTGTGTCGACTTGTACCGCCTGTCCGGATCGGCAAGTATCTCATCGACCTTCCCACCCTTGGCGGCGATACGAATCCTTGGATCAAAGTCACTTACATACTCTCGTGCTGCCTCCCTGAGACGATCTAGGACTTCCTCATCAGTACTTCCTGCGATGAACGTGCGAACTGCCTTCGGTAGGGGAACGTCTCCAATTCCGCCTCCTTCGCGGAAATGCCCGATGGCCCCTTTTGCCGAATCCAAAGCACGCCCAATCTTGTTTTCGCGAGTGTCGTGGGTCCAGTCGTAGATGCCTCCTCCGAGAGGTCTCAACGTGGCCTCTATGGCTTGTTCGACAAATGCATCGTCGGGATTGAAAATGTCACCCGTTACCCCACCCACGCCATTTTCTACTCTGGCCGCTTGACGCTCCTTGTCCTTGTCCTGCATGCGGGTCCTAGCACCACGGTCGGCGCTACCTCGGGATGACTTCAACCCCTCCCGGTTGTTCCTATTGAATTCTCGTCGATCGCGTCGCTCTATGTTCGCCAGATATTCAAAGTCCTGAGTAAGTCCTGCGAGTTCATCCTCATCTTGGGTTCTCCTACGAGAACGCATGTTTTCCATTAGTTGTTCTTGTTGTTCTCCGAGGCTCGCTTTTAGATCACCATTGCGACGGGAGGCCAGACCGCCTACTCGTTCATATTCGCCACGGGCCTCTTCAGTGAGGCTCGTTCGCTCTCTGTCTCTTTGCCAGGCGGCTTCCCCGTGATTCTTCCAGAAGTTGTCTTCGAATATTTTGCCGCTACCGCCTTTGCCTGATCCTGGCTGCCGCTCACCACCGCTAAAGAGAACCTCATCTCCAACACTGACTTCGACATCAAATGGTGTGAACCCGTCAGTCTTGCCCGCATGGGAGAAGGCTGCACCTTGCTCCAGTTGGGAAAGCATCCCATCCCGGTATGCCTGCTGTTCTGGTGTTCGTTGAGGGGGTTCAGCGGTAGTGATCTGCTCTGGTTCAAACACAACGTATGACACTTGACGTGGATCGCCAGTGGAGTGTTTACCTACTTGATTCTCTCCTGCATCGAAAGGCGGACCCATCCATGCTTCTTTAATAACGATGCCGTCATAACCTTGTTCTTTGAGCCATTCGCGTGTTATGAGATCGTTGGCACTACCTTCTCCCGGCTCATATTCTTTATCGAATGAGCGAAAGAGCATTGGACTTAGTTCTTCTATTTGTTCGGGGGTTAAGATTGTTTCCAGATTGGGTATGTCCCAACCCATAGGCCCACCCTTATACTGGTTTGTTTCATGTGGTAGAACGTGGTTATCCCGGACACGCGTGATTTCCTGCATGAATGCTCGTGCGAGGTGGTATTCGTTAAAGGTGCCCTCAATAGCCTTGTCGGCATGTACGAGGCGTTCAAAGGGAGTGTTTCCTTCCAGAATGGCACCCGGATGGTTTGTGTCCAAATGAGCCTGAAAAATACTCTCATATAGTTCGTCAAGTCCCAACGCGGAAATAGTGGCCCTATCACGCACCTTTTGTAAGTGTGTTAGATCTTCAACTGCTGCTGGGTTCCTCAAATCCAAATGAACTGTTTTTATGAAACCGCCATTGCTCATCATTTCGGCTGTTTGTTCAAATGGGGAAAAGTGAAACCCAAGACCAGAATCAGGATTCTTATTTGACTGACTTACACCAGCACCACTGATGTTGTGACCATGTTGAAATTCGGCGAAATCGTGAGGTGTGCCGTGATACATGATGTCTGTAATCAACGGCGGGAGTATGTCTCTGGAATCGTCGGTAGTCCCATCTCCTAGTCTAGAATCGCGCATTTTCAAACCGGAATGGCGTAGTTTCCAGGCGTGCCTGAGACCTGAATCCGATGTCTTTCCTTCCCCACTGCGTACTGAATTGGGAACATATGATGCATCCCTCATATAAACCGGCCAGTCGGAGAAAGTTTGAGTTTCAGGGTCGTACCGTCTGTAGTTCCCGTTCCCGTCATCAATTACCAAACCAATTTCCGGATGGAAATGTTCATCTGGCACCTGGGAAAGATCTGGACGCCACCGCTCCCCATCCCATTGGAACATGATTCCGTCGGCGTTAGCGACGAGTGGCAAGTCTTCCCAGATACCTTCTCCATTTTCATCAACCCGACCTGTGTACTGCTCTAACAGGCTTCGCCCTTGACTGTCTCTTTTTGGGCTACGGCGAATCTCTAGGGTCTGCCACTCACCAGTACCTCGGTTGTAAGCCATTCGAAGCCCGGTGCTGGCTGTATGAATACCGTTCTCGTCGAGATCAATGTCGGCGCGGGTGGAACGGAAACCCCCTGGGCTGTCATACAGGGTGGTCAAATCTTGATCCCTGAAATCCAATCCCTCCATCGGTGGGCTTACCAGTGTGGTTATCTGAGGTTCAGAATTATCTGGGTCAGGCAAATCAGGGTCGCCACTTCGACGCATCCTGATATAGCGACCCAGTTCCAACATCCGTCGTCGTTCACCCGACGTGAGCGCTCCTGCCTCGTATCTGCCGGCGAGTTCATTGAACTCCCTGACAACCGACATCGGTGGCATGGCTGACGGGTCGCCATAAATAGTCATCTCCCTATCGTCAGCCGGGAGTTCATTCCTCGGAGGGTTTATCAACGTGGTCATCTCGGCCCGCTCTTTGCGAAGCACGTTGCGAAGTAAATCTCGCCGACGACTCTCTTCTTGATTCGTGGTGCCCGGCATCTCGTCCAATGCCTGTTCAATGTTTCGGAGAACCCCTGGACCGTCATGTTGACGGATAGGGGCTAGAACAACATCCCCGTTGTCCTCTATGGAAGTGACTTCGAATTCACTTGGGGGAAGAAGAAGGCCGTTGTTTGATTCGTCAGTGGGATCTTTTCTAAAGATGCCCTTGTCTCCCTCTTGTAGTTCAATTCGGAATGTGGTGCCTTCTCCCGGCTCCATTCGGTCCTGTCGATCGCTGTGAGCGTGGCTGGACGCGGTGCCGACTGTGAAGTCACGTTTAACAACGTCTCCGACCTGTCTTGTACTGCTATCTTTCTCATCCGTTACCCTGACCGTGATGGACTCGGGTAGCGGATTGTCATCTATGACTTTCATTGCCGGTGCAATAAAGTCGACGATTTCTCTGTCGAGGTGGGGACTGGGTTCGTCGGGGGATGTAGATATTTCGATGCCATGGTCCTCTGCATGACGGGCGGCGGCGGCGTTTAGCCGGATTCGTTCTGCCAGTTTTTCTGGGTCTGCGAGTTGGTGGTGTTTCGCTGGGAGGTTTGCATCAATTGCAGTTGCCTCCCGGTCACTCAAGCCACCTTCCATGATTGCTCGACGGGTTGCCGTGTGAATACTTATGGCTTCGTCGGTTGCTCTAATGCTTGGGGGACGGAAAACTGTACTGCCGCTCAAGTCTTCGAACAGTTCATCCGTATCGCTTCTAAGTGACCTCGTATAGTCATCGGTCCATTGCCCTTTTCGGGGTTGTCCTGGTGCGAGAGGTTTTCCGTTGTGGGCAAGTTTGTCTTTGTAGTCGTCACTGGCATTTGAGCGTCGTGCATTTTCATTGAGGATCATCTCCATGCCACGAGCAGCCAAAAACATGCGCATCTTCTCGTTGGGGGAAAGTTCCCTGTCTTGATCCAACCCATTGAACGTGTTGTCGAGTTTCCGGAAACGATCATCGAGAAGATCTGGGTCGATTGTGTCCATGGGGCCATCCCCGAACCCAAACTCTTCATTGATAAGGGCGCCAACTTGAGCGCCGTCACCGCGAGAACCAACGCCTCGCGCGTGCATGCTTTCGATTTGTGGACCGGCTCGTTCCGTTGCCCTAATGGGGCGACCCTCTGCGTTTGCTTGAACGACTCGAAGGCGGTTTGGTTTACCCGGAGGGTTAACAAATTCTGGGAAGTCGGCCTCGTTGATTAGGACCTGTCCTTCAGTGATGTGTTGGGCGCGTACCGGTCGGGTGGGTGCGTCGAGGTATGCGAGGTGGCCATCAATAACGGGTCCACCAATAATGCCCATGTGTCTTTGGGCGTTGAGTTCGGCTGTTGCTTCGAGGTACATTATTGCCCGGCGTTCGCTTTGGAGCACTTCACTCTCTGTGTTGATTTGCCAGGCCCCCCGTCTTTGAAGTGCCTGCAAGGTAGACAAACGCTCTCCCGCCAGAAGATCCAACATGGAGTCCTGTAGCACGGGCATGCCGGTTGGGGGGAAGTCGTCGCCTGGCTCTGCAAGCATTTCACTGACAACCGCATCCATAATGTCATCATTGGTCCAGTGGGAGAACGCGACACCTACTTCCGCCCCAGTAAATTTTGGATCGTTGAGATGCTCCTCCGTTGGATAGAGGGACATTGGTTTTGGTTCCGACAGTCGCGGCGTCCCATAGAGGTAGCGTGGATAGATGGTGTATTTACCATCCGCACTCAGTTTGGATGCAACCCGTTCAAAGAATATGTGCTGTTGCATCGCGTGCGTATATTCGTGATATGTGACCTGCATGGCACCAGCAAAACGCGACCCGAACAATCCTTCAGCGAAGTCTTGAGAATGAAGGAGAGAGGCTCTCCATTTACCATCTCCATCCAACATCTCTTCACGGGTACGCTCACGGACAAATGGAGTTTTACCAGCAGTCACGTCCATGAAGTCAAATGGCGAGCGGTGCTGTTCATTTTTTAGAAATTTGCGTATTGCCTCCCATTTCTTCCCCTCCACCATGTCGCCCTCGGCGATGATCTGAGTGAAAGTGCCCTTCCTCTTTTTGTAATACTGTTTGAAAGTGGCATCAAGCAGATTGATAGTTACTCTTGCTGGTTGGCCCGGGAGGTGAGTTATCCCACCCGTCTGTGGACGATCAACCCCTAAAACGAGTTCACCAACAACACCGGCGTTATTCGATCCGGTCCTTTGATCCCTTTCCAGCATTTCGAGATGAGCGAACATGGTTCCATTTGCATTGGTGAGCCAGTTGTTTCGGAGTTGTTCGACGGCGTTATAGAGATCGCCACCTCGTTCATATTCGGCGAAGTCTTCTCTTGTCACATCCGGCAGATTGGAGCGTCCTGTCACAGAATCGATCCCCAACCAAGCCATATTATTTTTCTCGGGGTTACCCAATACAACCATGGCGGAAATCAAGTCTTCTGTTAACCGAGCATCGAATACCTTTTGTGCGTCGGGCAAGCCGTCCCGTGGCACCAAGCCCTGCAGGCTGGTAATAGTCAATTTTGGTGCGGGAAGAGGGTTGCCATCCCTATCTAGGCCGTTGGTCCACGTTCCGTTATCTATGGCTTTTTGTATTGCCTTCTGGAGCAATCCATATGTTCCCTTAAGGTCTGCATTCAAATCATCCGGGAGTTCAATCCCCAATTTTTTCGCTAACTTTTTAACATTCTTTTGCAATTTGCGGTGATGGCGTCTGGCTTGCTCAACGGTGCTAACACCATGCATTCGAGCCGAAGCCACACCGGCCCGCATCTGTTCGGCTATCGACGACCGTGCCAACTCGGAGGCTTTTTCATCACCCCAACCGATGCCGATACGAGCAGCCACGTCGTCGTCAACGCCGTGATAGGGGTTAGCACCCCAATCGACGCCCATGCGACCCATTAGGTTGTCGATTGCTCCCTGCACACGCCTGAGAGACGGGAAGCAGGTAGAGCCAGTTATGTCAGTGAACTGGTTTGCATTGGGAGTGCCCGGGGGGCAACGGAACTTGCCGAGATCGTCAACAATCATCCCTAATCTTCGGGCTGCACGACCGATCAGGGATCGACCACCACCACCAATCTTGTCGCCAAGAGACTTGACTTGCATGTCGCGGTAATTGTCTTCATCCATCCCTCCTGTACGAGGGTTGATGCCATATTCCCGGATGCGGATCTTTGGTTCTTTGGCAAGATCAAGGACGTGTTCGGAGAAGTTCTTGGGGGTAGGAGGATCGACCCAACCAAAATTGGGTTTATCACTCTCATCCAGCATGTCTTCCGCAGTCACATGCAACTTGAGGATCTGGCCGGGCTGTCGAGTGGCCTTGGGGTCAAAGCGGATTTCGGGCGGCTTGGTATAGCCACCCGGAATACGTTTCTCCGACTCCCGTTCTTCCTCAGGGTTCAATACCTTGACGGCGTAATCGGGGTCTAAAACATGCGACTTGGACAGCAAGTGCTGCTGTGCCCGAAAATCTAAGGCGGCGGTATCGAAGTCACGCCGACCTCGGGTCAGTCGTTGAGATACATATACGCGCCGCAAATGGACAAAGTCCGCCATCTGGGCCTACCTTCTAATCCCTAATTGGAATCTTCGGCGTCCTCATTCATCAACTGGAACTCAATGAGTGACGACATGAAGTCATCATCCTCAACGTCAAGTTGAATAGCCTTTTCGCCACCAGCAACCCAGTTAGCCGGGATGAGTTTGGTGAGACCGAGAACCTTTGCGCGTTTCATAATGTGACGCTTGGCAGCGGTCTTGTCTTTGGCTCTACCAAACGCTTGAATAGCGTTCTTGAGGTCGCCTTCGGATTCAATCGGATATGAGCCGTCAGGAAGGGCCTGTCCAGCATCAGCCATCTCGCCGCGTTGCTCTTCACTGAAGGCACGCTTGAGTGCAATTTCTGCGGCTTCCGCTTCGATGTCGTCGGCTTCGTCGGCTTCGTAGATGTCGTGGCCAAGAATCTCCCCATCGAGAGAAACGAACACGTCATAAGATTTGCCATCGACACCGTCGACTTCAACAGCGAAACAGTCGAATCCTTCAAACACGTCAGGCTCCACAGAGGAAACCTCGCCAGGGATTGACTTCGTTGCAATGCCAGCAGCATCGTTGTATCCGATGTACTCAAGGGTCTGACCTTCTGCCGTCTTGTGTTCCAAAACGGAATCATCTAGACGGTGGTAGCCAAGAATTTCGGCGTTACTGCCGTCGACAAAGACTTCGATAGCCCGGTCGTCCTTGGTTGCCAAGTCGAGAACAAACATGTCGGCGTCTTGTGAATAGCCGGAGTCGATAATCTCGCTGTCGAATTCCTTTTCGACCATGCCTTCGATTTCAAGTAGTCCAGGCATGCCCTTTTCGGCCATGCATCCGCCGGGACAGTCATCGCAAACCGGTGAGCCACCAGGGTAAGCCTTGCGCTCGATGGCGCAGACGTAGGCTTTTTCTCCTAGGTCGGCTGATTTGGCGCCCATGGTTTCAAGCCGGCGTTGGCGGTAGGCGGCGTAAGTTTTTTCATCCTCTTCGGTCCAGTTGGGGTTGCCCTCTTTGGAGTCACCGATCGGATTACCATCTTCGTCAAAGACTTCATCGCCATCTTCTTCGATGTCAATTTTCTCGTCTTCGACTGCGTTCTTTTGTTCTTCCTCTTCTTCAAGCCGAGGGGGCGGAACTCGTCGTGGTGGAGGCATTTCCTCTTCGGGAGCCTCCTCAACTGGGGGTTCCGGAGGAGCCTCTAAACGTGGAGCAGGGGGAGGGGGAGGCGCTGCTGGTGCAGGAGCCCCTTCAGGGGGAGCCTCTTCGGGGGCTGCTTCGGGAGCAGCGGCTTCGGGAGCAGGAGGCGGGCCTTCGCCTTCTGCCGAAGGCATTTCTGGTGCATCCGGTTTCCTTGTGCGATGACGCTTGTCGGCCTTTTCTGTCATATTAGTTTCCTCGTCAACCTCTTCATCTAGTGGTACCATCTTGACAGCAGTAGCCATTGCGCCACATTTGCCACAAACCTTAGCACCTGCTTTGAAACCACAGTCAGAAGCGCCATATTCCTTGGCACATTTTAGGAGATCGCCTTTGTCATCCACCTGGACAACATCCTTCTCTTCATACTCCATATTTTTGGACTCCTTGTAGCGCATCGTTCTATGAACGCACCCTTTAGGGTCGGCGCATTCGTTGCATGGCATCTTAGCCTCTGTACCGGCTAGCACGCAGTAGTAATTAGTTTGTACCTTTCTAGGTTCTCTCTGAGTATTGTATCCCACTGGCGGGCTTATCTTTGGTTGCTTAGGCATTAGGGAATCACTGCCAGTCGCTCGTTCCGTTATCGAGGAGTTTTTCGAGGAACTTGTTTAAGGCTGCGATGCGTATTGGTGTCATCGATTCCACCTCAGGATGAGTCCGCCCGGACGATTGGTCGACAACTTCCAAATAGTCTATTAGTGCCTTAGTTCGTTCTAATTCAGTAGTTTTAGACTTTTTTGTCAACCTATCTAACACGTCGAATAGCGCATCGACGATATCTGGTATGGCATTGTTGTCGATTTGTACTTCACCTGCTGGACTCTGGTGGGGATTCTTTGGTCCATACCTGATAGAAGAAGAATTGAAATACTCGAAACTTTTTTTCAACCTCTCTAGAGCCCTACGCTTAACGGAGTCACGTTCTTGTTTAATCTCCCCGTCAAGGGAATCGTAAACAATTTTGAAAAATGGGGAAGATTGTTTAAAGGTTGAGCGATCTTTGGTGTTCCGGGCTGCACGCTGTTTAGACATGTCGCGATGAGACCTAAACCCATCAGACTCCGTACCGCGTCGGGACATGAATGCATCACCGCGTCGGGCTCCTGGTCGAGGTTCAAAAGCAGCCGGCTCATTGTCGCTCCCCTCAACCTCTTCAGTGCGGTTTCCACGGAATGCAGTTTCGGCGGCTTCCATATCTGCTTCGACAGAAGCGATCAGTTCATCTACACGTTGATCCGCTTCTTCCTGGGCTGTCAGTCGGCCAGCACTGCGTTCTTCTGGGGTTTCCATGGCTCGTGCGTGGAGTTCCTCATCAGGACGACGCAGTAGTGGACCCCCCAACACGCTTTCTATGTCCTCCTCGGACAAAGGCTCGCCCGGCGTGAAGCGCGGTGCCGGCGATTCAGATCGCGGTCGTCCCTCAACGTCGTCCAGATAATGGCGATCAGAAACAGCCCCTACTAGGCCGTCTCCAAATTGCTGCCCAAGTCGGGCACTATCACGGTCCTCTTCAGCCAGCCTTAATCTGCGCATGGCCAATGCGACGAGTGCCTCTTTGCGCATTGGCTCGGGTTCGAGTCGCGCGCGTTCCCTCAGGGACCGCTGGAATTGACTGCGTTGTTCCATGGGAATACTCAAGTCGAAGTCGCGAGCCTCACGCCGTGCCAACTCTAGGAAGGCCATCTGCTGCCATGCCTCGTTCTTCCAAAAATCCGGTGAGACCGCAATGTCGGATCGGGTTGGATGCGGCGGATATGTGGGTGCTTCAAGAATCTTTCGGAGATGCCCTTCATTGAGGTAACGGCCTCCAGCCATCTTGGCTACTGTTGCTTCCTGGCTCCCAGCCGTCAGCCCGGGTGGATGGCCGAGTGCCCGATGCAGTTTGTTGCCGAAATGTACGACTTGTGTTTCCAGGTTGGGCGTGACGTAGCCCTCTCGTTCGTTGACTCCGGGCTTACCGACAGTGATAGTGCCGTCGTCCTGGGAATAAATGCCGCCGATCCCATCCAGCCTCCCGTCTTCTGCCAGTCGTGAGAGCGCATGAAACAGAACTGCGGCCTCATTAAACTGCTCTTCGTCGTCTCCAACGAGAGCAAGTCGACCCACATTATTTTCACCAAATCCCCACGCTTCTAGTTCGCGGAGCGTGCCGGGGTGTAGGTGGGTCTCGTTCGCAGAGTCCAACCGTCCTAACAAATTGTCAATAATGTCTCTGATTGCGAGTTCCTGTTGAATGGATCGCGCCTGTACTCCGGAGAGTCCTTCATCGGGGTTGGCGGCGAGTGCCGGAAGAAGCCCATTCAGTTCGTCAGCACTCATGTCGCTTAATTCATGGGGTCTTGTTCGATGTAGTGATTCGATTGCTCCTTCGATCCCTAGTTGGTCTTCGACGGAGGCAGGGTCTTGTTCGGGTTCTTCAACCATGGCGCGGTAATGTGCCCGGGCGTTCTGAACTTCCCCTTCCAGGGCATCCAGATCAACAGGTTCCATCCAGGACGCGGAGTAGCCCGGTTCACTAGTCGGCCCTTGGGTGTGCGCCTCTCTCATGATTTCCCCCGCCGGCCTCCTGTCTTGTGGTCCTCGTTCGATGTGTTCCCCGTGTCTTATCTCATCAAGATCACCATCGGACGGGATGCCTCCCGCTTCGAAGGCCGCTTCCACATCGGATCTTGTCAACAGGGGGATGCCATCACCGTCGACATCGTCTGAAGCGTAAGACCAGATCACAGCGTCATCGGGTTCCAGGCCATCAGCCCACAGCGGGGTCCGTGCGCCGCTTGGACCGCCCCTCCGATGTTCCATCCATTGATCAATGGCCTCAGACAATGTTCCAACGAATTCTTCAGGGCCGTCGTAATTGGCTCCACCCATTAGGTCATAACTGCCATGCCTGTTCATAGGGGGCCATATTTCACCGGTGCCGGTGTCGGGTGCGTTGGCATAGTGGCCCGGATTCAAAAGTCGGCCCTCGTCGAACTCCGCGAGTTCGCCAAGCGTTTCTCGCAGGACTCCTTCGTCCATCCCCTCTAGGGCGATGCTGACGATCCGTCCCGCTTCCTCCAGACTGACCCCTTCCTCCCTGGCAACGTCATGGGCTGGCGTGCGTCGAGAAGAGAAGCCCCCTGGTCCCCCTACTGTGCTCCCGTAATCAGGGAACCGTGGACCTTGGTCCGTAAATTCCTGTGCAGCGAGATCTACGACCCGTAGGAGTCTCTCATAGCCCTCCTCCTGGTCCCACAGCCCACCCCCCTTTGGCACGTTCTCGTGGCCCGGGCCGAGGTCTTCTCGATCGTTGATGCCAAACGCTCGGCGTACTTTGTTCATGGCCCGATCGAATGAACGAAGGATTGGATCTGGCATTCCCAGTGATCGAACCTCAGACGCCGTTAGAGTTTGACGCATCCAAGCAATAACGTCCTCGTCAGGGCTATCCGGACCCGGTACTCCTCGCCGCACGAACCCTTCGACATCATCCGCAAATCGTCCCTCATCGCGTCGAGAAGAGAAGCCCCACGGCGTCCGAACCGGGTTCATCTGTCCCATTACGTCGTCCTCATCCTCTCTTATTTGGAGTTGCTCTTCTTGGGATAGAGCCCGGCGGGCAGCGACACGCTCCTCAAATTTCTGATCGTCCTTCGCTTTTTGCTGACGGCGCTTTTCTTCTCGCTTCGCCCTCCACTTTTTGTTCTTTTCCATCTCTCGGGCAGACTGTCTGCTTTCCCTTGCAACTCGCCGAGTTTCCCGATCTCCTCGCCGAGAGCGGAAAGCCTCCCCAAGACTTTCAATCTCTTCTCTGTTTTCTGATTCGCCGCGCCGGGAACTCAGACCGAAACGTTCATCGAGATTCCTCTCGATAGAGCGGTCTATTGCGCGTCCCTTCCTGTACTTCTCCATACCCGTTCGAACGGCAAGGGCTGCCTCCCGTGAAACCCCCATACCAGTCGGTGGGCGTTCAGCAGGTTTGGGGCCAAATCGTTCATCTTCTCTTGACACCCGAGCCGTGCCCCCCGGGTCGTCTGGGTCATCGTCCCCTTCAGGCGCTGCATCCGTGCCGAGCCACCTGCGGGCCGTGTCCTCCACATCTTCGATGAAGGGGTCGCCACGTTTAATGAACCTGTCGTCTTCATACTGTTCGCGGAGTGTTACAACCTGTTCTCTCAGCCGACCAGCAAAAGTCATGCTTCGATCTTCGTCGGCAGTCAATGTCCGGGCTGTTTGATCTTCGAGATAATCATCGATCTGCACTCCCAGTCGTTCAATCACGTCGAACGTTAAATCTTCGTCTCCATCAAGAGTGTCTTGCAGGGAGTCCCAAAATTCCACATGTGATTCATCCGCCCTGTCGTCCATGACTGCCGTCGCAAGGGCGTTGCGTTTTATGCCGATGTTGATATCAAGGGCATCCATAATCCTGAGACGCCGGTCAAGGGCCACCTGTGCATCTGGAGATGAACTTTGCCGACCAACGTCATCCTCAATATTCTGCCCACCCTCTGGATCAAGTAGTTGTTCGCGTTGGCTGCCCCCTATCCCAGGCTGGAAAGCATCGGTGTTACGCTCCCCCGTTGCGCTGGAGAGCACTGTGTCTTCTTGGGGCCGCCTCGTGCGACGCTGGATGGCTGGCTTGTTCTTAGCGGCGTCAGCCAGCCTCTGCCTTCGTTCCCTTCGGCGTCGTGACATGGCCAGGGCTGGGTTTGCACGTTCTTCTCGGGTTTGGATTTCTTCAAGTAGTCCGCCGAGGATTCGGTCGTAGTCGACAGACCGGAGACGTTCCTCGGGGGGCGGCCAGTCAAAAACTTGCGGCTTGTTTGGATCGGAACGTGGATTGAAGTTGATCATCAACTCATCCACTTGTTCATTAATGCTTAGTTCGTCCCAGTTCTCTGGTTTAACTTCGTCCCATTTTCTTCCAACGAAACGTGCCTGTCCGGGACCCATGCCTGTTGGTTCGTTAGGTTTCTTCAGACCCCCCGGACTCTTCTCTGGGGTTCCTCTAGATGATCGAAGACCTCTACCTTCTCCGTACTGAGGCATTCCTCTGCCGGCTGGGCTGTAATTCGCGTAGTAGTCGTGAAGTCGAATCCAGTCTCGCGGAGACAACTGTTCTCCACCTCGGTCATAACGCCGCACTAAGTCTTGGACCACATGGAAGCCGCCCTGTTGGCGTGCCCAGTAGATCAAGTCACCTTGGAGTCGTGGCGTAATGTCCGCAGGCGCACCATTGTTGGGACGCCGTGAAGCAAACCCATGGTCCCTGTCAGGGAACTGTGAGTCCTTGGCAAGATTAGGAGAGACCCACTTGCCCTTTTTGGAAAAGGCCGCCATTTCAAGAACATCTCGGCCGGGTTTGAAATAACCATCTGGATCTACTGCTTCAAGACGAGCATATGATTCAAGGATTTGGTTGTATTCAGCAGAATCCAAACTGACTTTGCCACCCTTGGAATCTTGGAGTTTCTTGTCGTATGCGGACAGGCCGAGTTCGATGTCGGGGTGTCCGTCATACTTGGCCCGCGTGGATTTCAAACCATCACTAATTTCGCCAATTTCCCCCTCAGAAAGGGACACTTCCATCCGACCACTGTGGTGGGCGTTGACTCGTCGTCCAGGGTCCGACCTAATTGCGGCAGCAGCATCACGCAGTAGTCCTGCAACATGTGGCTCTTCATCACGCCAGATGTTGTCGGCCAGACTGTTGAGTTGTTTAACCAGGTCCGACCTGTCTATAGGTTTGGCCGGAGAGGTGTTTGTTCCGTCGAGGATTTTTTGGGCTTTCTTGAAAGTTTCAGATTCATATCGATCTAGTCCTCTGTGATCCCTCAGCCTGTTGGCGTGCCTTTTCAATTTCTCACCCAGGGTCGGCAACTCGGTGGGAAGGCCCATGCGGTCCACAACCGTGCCATCGGGCTTGATCAAGTATGACTCTCTACCTTTAACCCATTCGTTGATCGCAGCGCCCAGACTGCTCTCAGCGTCCACAACGGCGGCAATGTCGGAAGCGATCCCACCGTAGATGTATGTCCGTCCCCCTTTGAAGGTGACGGCGAGTTCTTCATCGCCAGCGTTGTAATGAGCAGCGTTGATGGCGGTACTTGCGGATGTGTCTAGTTGGAAATCTTCGCCGAGTCCAGCGCCACGCTGTGATCGGAAACCCGTTCCTTTGGGTTTGAAGTCCTGAAGACTCCCGGTTGTTGCATCGATTCGGGTTGACTCCAGATCATCACCAAGTGCGAGTCCTGTGGCCCGGCGGTATTCGTCGTCGGTGCGTAAGCGGGCTATGCGCAGATTCAGAAGTTGCGTCGAGCCAATCCGGTCAGCGTAGGACACTAGCGAATCATCTGGTTTAACTTCGATTCGCATATTGCGGTCGAACTTGTCGATTTTTTCAGCAGCCTCTAGAACTATATCTGCTCCATTCGGTGCATGTTGTTGGACATCCATCTCGGCGCCGTAGACATTCTGCTCCGCTTCTTCTATGTCCTTGAGAACATCTATTGCCGAATTCCACTCATATTCAAGAGAAGTTTCCCATCCGGGTTTACCACGAGTCTCATCGACTGCCAGGTCTTCGAAGTGGCCGCCGCGGTCATTCCGGCGATCATCATTTCGTTCCAAAATATATTCTGGAGTGAATAGAGCACGGAAACCTTCGTAGTCGTTGTTTTTTAAAAACTCTAGGATCTTGTCTTCATCTAGATATGAGCCATCCGGCATGTGACTAGGAGCGAAGTTCTCTTCAATCTCCGTAATATGACTATCGAGATATCTGCGGTGATCCTCTAATTCACTACTCACTTCATTGCGACGGTCCTCTGCGGCGTGATAATAATCATTCTCTTCCCTGAAGAAGTCGAGTACGTCGTCGTATTCTTTTTTCAATTCTTCCCATGTGCTGAAAAGATCGTCCCACTCTTCATGACCTCCAGGAAAGTTCTCTATGCCGGGGTAGGAGCGAGTATCGGGGTCATAATCGTTTAACAGGGTCTCATCGAAATGAGGATTTTCTTGCAAAAAGTTGAGCATCTGTTCGCGAGCATCTATGAGATTTTGTAGATTCCCATATGAGTTTTCGGAGTGGAAATTCCTTTTGGAAGCCAGCCCGGATTGCCTTAACGGGGGAGGGTCCATAAGGGAGGTGACCTCTGCCTCGTTGAAGCCTCGACTGCGAAGTTCGGCGGCTCGGCGGCTGGCGAGACCTGCCTCCGTCGCCCTGTTCCAAACGACCGTTTGGTCGCGAGCAAGTTGGGGGGTACGAAGAGATCCTCGCTCTATCCGCTGACCGCCTTCCCTCTCAGGGGACACCGCTGTGGCCCGGAAATCAAACCTGTTTCTGGTGGATTCCAAACCCTGACGGGCGCGCCTTCTGTGACCCTGAGCGGCGCTGCCCCCACGAGCAGCCACGAGCATGCGCATCCTCCTGGTTTCAGGAGCGATGCTTTGTGTGTCAACGCCAATATCTGAGGGCTTGAAACTGGGTCCAAGAAGTTCCCCATTGGCGTTGATCAGATCACCCCTACTGTTTGCTCGGGTAGGGATTTCTTTTTTAGGACCACGGATATCCCTCCGCTTGGCCGAAGGTTGTCTGATCATCCTCACTGGGACAACTTGCATACCTAATCGCTGTGCGGCGGCCAGCCTGTGGTTTCCTTCGTCGAGAGCAAGAGTGCCGGTTTCTGGATCGTATTGAACCACCAACGAATGCTTGATGCCGTTGGCGCGGATGTCCTCTGTCAACTCGTCCAACTTCCCCATAATGATGGGGGCGTCTAGTTCATAACTTCGCATCTCTCCAGCACGAGTGGCGGCGTCCTCATCCCAACCGTTGCTGGCTGAAGGTCCGATGTTGCCCGGCATGTCATCGAAGAATTCGATGGGTACGAGTTCGGTATGGTCGAAGTTGTAGAAATCAGTCAGAGCGGGATGAGGGTAGATCGGGTCGCTTACGTCTTGGATTCCATAAGCCTTGATGATTTTTTGGATCTGCTCATTGCGGAACGCTTCATATTCATCACGGGTAAATTGCCCCATGCGTTCCTTGGTTGGGGGGCGTTCTTCTGCTCCGACACCTTCTGGTCGAGCATCTGGAGTGGGGGTATCAAGATCGGTCTCGTCACCCTCTTCATCCCAATTGCGCCCCTGTAGGAGGCGTCTGCTGGAACGGAAACCACGAGATGGTCCTGGCTTACGGGGAAGTGCCGGTCGTTCCCATGGTGTGCCCTCCTGGACAAGCATGTCCAAGTCAGCATCTCTGGCATCTGGGTTAAACCTTGTCGTGAGGGCTCTCCCAGCCCTACGAACTTTTCCCGACCCTCCACCACCACCTCGGGAAAGGCCACGACCAAGCCTCCGGCCTAGGGCCTTTGTAGCCGTTTCAACGGCTTCGATGAAGTCGGGTGTCGCCCCCGATTTGATGATAATTCCTTCTTCGGTCACCTCGGCGATTGCGCCGTGGTAATCAATGATGGGATCCAGTAGAGACTTGGTAGCGAAAGCATCTTCAAGTTTGCAAGAAATGACCAGTTGGTCTTCACCTTTTGCACTGTCGTCGCTGTCCAGTTTTTGGACAATGCGCATGATCCTTGGCATGACAGTGTCTTGCGGGTTCTGCTCGTAGCGGTTAGCCGGATTGATTTGTGGCTTTACTTGAACTCCCGGGGGTTTGACTGGCGCGTACACCATCTGCGGAATAACCCGTTCAGGTTGACCCAGCATAAAACCCCGTTTCGGGCAATGATGGAAGTGAACTCGATACATGGCCGTTCCATTATCGGAACGTTGAACCTGGAAGACGGCTACACCTTCTGTGGCGCTAATGAGTTTGATCGGCTGTGGTGAGCGAGACTGCAACTCCAGTTCCAACTTGTGATCATGCTCGTCGGACATGCTCTCAGTCCGTGGAGTCTCGACGGGCATCATTGCGAGCATCCCGTCTTTCTCGTCGAGGTCATCAAAGGCGAATTCGAGATCGTGGGTCTCTGTGATGGGACGCTCCATAAGGGCCGCTTCAGCGCCCTTGACGGAGATGGTCCCCGTGAGTTGGTTTGCCCCATGCAGTACCGGAGAACATTCGTACAGTTCTACTTCGTGCAGAATGTTTGCTTGTCGAACAGGATCGAATGTGGCGTTGATGGTCTTGTAGCCGATTGACCACTCTTGTTCACCACCAAAGAAGGCAACGTTGGCGAAGGCTTCTCGACCCTTTTCGGATCCGAGATTGAATTGGACTCGTGCATACAGGCCCCCGACACCTCCCGCTTTCATTTTTTCTGGGAGGCGTGGATCGCTAGGTCCCACTTCTTGGATGTCTAGAACTTTCCCAATAGGGTCATTCCAGTTGTGGCCCCAAACAACACGCGGCTTGCGCCGTTGAAGAGTGCCGGCAAAGGCTCCTGGCTGAATAATGTCGCCGACGGAGTCCTTGTTGCCGATGCCTGCCACGAAACATTCGACAATACCTTGAGCCTTGTCAACGCTAACCTGGCCGTTGCTGGCTTTGATTTGGATATCTGTTTCCATCCCTACAGGCATAGATAACTCCCTGTTGCTCTGTAGTCATAATAGAGCACACTGATGGTGGTCTACTGTAAAATAATGTGAAAAATGTGTTAGTTTCTGTAAATGGCTACTAACCCGCTAGATTCCAGGCCCTACGCGATTCATCGGAAGCAAGTTGCGGACGCACTTTGGCCAATAGATATGTGAAATGACTAACCAAGGCAGACTTGAATGCTGCCAATCGAGCATCGTCTTCTTCTATACGCAAAGAGTAAGAGATTTCTTTAGAGATTGACTCTCTACTGTCAAGATTGATTGCTTTGATTCTATCCATTTGAGAGTTGATGTGTGTAACGACATCTTCGGCCAGGGGCGGATGATTTTCTGCTGATTTGCCCAAGTATGACTCTGTTGCATCTTTAACAATTGCATTTAGAACTGGACGGATGTCCTCATCCATCTGCTTGTCCCAAACGTCTTGGGGCATAAGCAAATCAACTACAAGGCTTCCTTTAGACAGTGCCTTCCGGGCTTTGGCTCCAGCGGCTTTTTCTAAAACCACCCTCTGTTGGCGCTCGAATAAACGTTCGACACTTCGATCCAGAATTCCTGACCACCTATTCAAATCGGAATCCATGGAATCAGTTTTGAATTCCATACCTCCGACCTCTTCAGATAACTGCTGTGGTGCGGTTGCCGCCTGAGCGGCCATAGCGCCCTGCATGGTGTTTGGATCCATTGGGGCTTCCGCTGGTACCATCCCTCCGGGAGGAGCCTCCTGGGGCGCTCCTGGGGGCGCTCCTGGCATTTGACCACCGGGTCCCATCGTTACATTGGGTTCCGGTTCCATTTCTTTGTGGGTATTCGCTATTGGGGTGAGGTTCGGATTTTGTAGCAGGGAATCTCCAAGATCAGAATGAACAATCTTGCGACCAGTTGCCTCCCGATATTCATTGGCACTGATTAGGCCAGTTTGAAATTCTTGAAGAACATAACGTGATCGCTCTTGTCGATACATCGTGAGGGTCGGAACTTCATCTAGGTCGAAGTCGACATAGTGCCTGTCGTCTAAGTCATCTAGAGCGCGAGCGATGTGTTGAAGGTGGGGTGCCATGGTCTCGCTCCAGAACACTCGGATTTCCTCGCCTGCATTACTGAAGGTTCTTCCGGAGGCGTTGCCGATGACCGACTCAGGCACTCCGAAGGAGGCCAAAATCTCTTCTTTTGTGATCTGCCTCATTTGGATATAAGCGGAATCACGAGGACTTGCAGAGGTGTCGACATAATCGACACCATCATCGGCGGCGATAACGGTGGTCGCTCCTGCTCGGCCCAAGTTTCCTCGGAACCTGTTTCTCAGTTCGTTCCGGTCGTCATCATCAATTTCTCCCTTGACTACGAGCAGTCCTCCGGGACGACCATCGTTGAGGAGGTAGTTCCGGTTGTACAACTTGGCAAGGTTTTCGATTTCAATAGCCACCCCAGCGGCTTCCATTGGAGTCATGGAGAGGTATGGGTCGAGTGGGTGTGGTCGACGAATCCATATGACGCTTTCGGGAGGCATAATCACCTTCCGACCATCCGGCATGGCAACCTCGTACCCGGAGACAAATCGCTTGGGGTGGGGGATGGGTGCCGTGGTTTGAGGAGGAAGCAGGTTGAGACCGATTACCCGACCGTCGCGTCCTCTGATCTTTTCAACGAATGCGCCACGCGTCCCCATGAGGAGTTGTGATGACAGTCGGTATCGAAAGATGAAAGAATTTTCTCCGATATTAGATTTAGTATTCAGGAGATCTAATATGGAATCTTTCTTAAGTCTTTTACTTGTTACAATTTCGCCATCGGGTGAATTGTCTTTTCGAAGGATTACGGGAAGGCGTGCTTGGTTGCCCGCGATGGCATCGATACATCGGGCCACCCATGTAACTTTTTGCATGCCCTCTCGTTGGGCGCGTTCAATGTCCCATGAATCACGATAAGGCTGACCGGTGAGGTTGGGGTTTTGGGCTACCGGTGCGCCCGGACCTACAATGGCCCTGCCTGCTGCCATTTGGTGCGATTTTGTTTCTGGAGAGTTCCAAGCCATATTTACTCAAGACCTAATAGGAAGCCAAGGATCCCACATGTTGCGCCAGCGACTATTAACCCCCACGAGGGTTGAATCATCCACGCGCCGATGCTTGTGAATATAATAAAGGATACCATTAGAGCATTTGCTGCATTTGCCCGACCAAACAGGGCTCTTAGCCAGTTCATGGGTGTTACCCTAGCGCACTCGCCAGCCTGCTCTAGAATGTATGAGAACTGGAGTTGTGATCATGGCTGATTGGGAAAGCATTTTAGAATTTCTACAACCGAAGGAGTCTCCATATTGTCCGGAGACTGCTTCGTTGACGCAGAAAGTATTTCTGCGCACCTACTCCATGGAGGCCCTGTTCGGCGGTGCGGCCGGCGGGGGCAAATCTTCCGCACTACTCATGTCGGCATTGCAATATGTGGACGTGCCAAATTACTCCGCCATTATCTTTCGTCGCACCTACGCCGACCTTGCCCTACCCGGCGCCATCATGGATCGCTTCACTTCATGGATTGGCAACGCAGATGACGTGTCGTGGAATGGATCCCTGTATGTGGCCACATTCCCATCGGGTGCCCGAATCTCATTCGGCTACCTAAACAACAGCCAGGACTACCTGCGCTACAAGGGAGCGGAGTTCCAGTTCATTGGGATGGACGAGGTCACTGAGATCAGGGAACACGATTACCGCTACCTCTTCTCTCGACTGCGGCGACCAGCAACAGGTCCCGTCTCTCAAGTTCCACTTCGGATGAGGTGTGCTTCCAACCCTGCACCCAATTGGGTAAGACAACGGTTCATAGTGGAAGGCGATACCACGGGCCGAGTCTTTGTCCCATCACTGCTTACCGACAATCCGGGTATCGACGCTGAGTCCTATCGTCAATCACTCCAGGCGTTGGACCCTGTAGAACGCAAGAGGCTCGAAGAGGGTGATTGGTGGTCAACCACATTGGGGACCATGTTCGACAGGGAGTCTGTTGTTCTTCTAGAAGGCGACGAGGTGCCGACACTGACACCCCGAGCAAAGGCAGTTCGATTTTGGGACCTTGCGGCATCAGAGCCATCTCCCTCTTATCCGGACCCTGACTGGACAGTAGGAACTTTGATGCTCTTCGATGAGGGAATTTCCTATGTCCTGGATGTCAAGAAGATCCGCCATCGGGGAGAAAAGGTCGAACAGTTCATCGCCCAGACGGCATATGAGGATGGGGTGTCAGTCCCTATCCGAATGGAACAAGAGCCAGGGTCCGCAGGTAAAGCACTCATCAACCAGTACGCAAGATTTGTTGTGCCGGGATTCGATATCCACGGCATCCGGTCGACCGGTGACAAGGTGACTCGTGCGCGTCCATTCGCTGCGGCCATCGCCAATGGCAACGTGAGGGTGGTAAGGGGCACATGGCTAACTGACTGGCTCGATGAATTGTCGTCGTTCCCGGAAGCCTGTCCCCATGATGACCAGGTTGACTCGGCGACGGGAGCCTTCTCATTTCTTACAGGTTTAGGCTTGCCTCAACGCAAACGGGCGGCTATTCTGGCCTAAATAGTATGGAGGCCAAATGACACCTGAAGATGTCCGGGCGTTGCGGATGGAAATCACCGCCCTCGATTCCAAGTTGCTTGAATATACGAAAGCCGACCATCCGGTCGAAGATTCAGCCAACCTATTACTCGAATTGAATCTCGCCAAACGGGATATGGGGGATCTCTACAACACCCTGTCTGCTTGGATTGGTGGCGTCATGGAGAGCAACCAGTTGCTGCCACTCAGGAATGGCGCACAGGTAGAACGCAAGATGTCCTCTAGCCGTTCTGGATGGCAACACAAGGATCTCGCCCGAGACGTGATCGGGCGTATCGAAGAATCGTCCGTTGATATGGGGACGGGCGAAGTTGTTATGACTCCGACCGAGATGGTCTTGAAGATGATGGACTACTGTCAGCCGTCCTATTGGAGGGTGGGGGAACTCAACAAGATCGGATTGAACCCCGACAATTATTGTTCGGGATCTGAAAGCAAGATAAGTGTGATTGTCAGAAGGGGCGACGCAGAATGAGTAAAGATCTATTAAAACAACTATCCACACCATTTCCAGAAGAACTGGAAGGCACCCTGAACAAAGGGGGAATGGCCTTCAGGTTTGTTTCGGTCAACGAGGTCATTGCGCGCCTCAACGAAGTGCTTGGGGTCGAGAACTGGACCTTTGAGGTCATCTCTTGTGAGCGCACCCTTGAGGGGGGCGACAACATCATTGCCCATGTCCGCCTATCGGCTCTTGTCGAGGGTAAGTCACTTCAAAGGGATGCGTATGGTGGTGCAGAGGTCAAGGCAAAGAAGAACGGGGGTCTCCTCGATTTAGGCAACGATCACAAAATCGCTGTTTCCGACGGCCTAAAGAAGGCTGCCTCCATGATCGGTGTGGGTCTATACCTCTACCGTTCCGAAGAAGCCCTCGCCCACGAGGCCCACACTTCTGAAGATCCAGAAGCGAGGGAGTTGTACGACAACTTCAGCAGCCTGATTGCCAAGTTTGATAAACCCCAAAAGGAAGAGGTGGCGATCTTCTGGAAAGAGCATGCAGGGGAACGCCCCAAGCCGAAGCCCGACGCTATGGGTAGTGTCGAAGATCTAACGGCCTTAGTTGAGAAGTGTGTCGCCATTTCCTTTGGCGCGGAAACCGTCAATGAGTGAGCCGGTCGTGAAGTTTCCCAAAAACTCGATGTACCGCTGCCCGTCGTGCACGTTGCATTACATAGGGGGTAGGTCCGCGGAAAGGTACGACTCTTCCTGTAATGTCTGCGGCACCACCATCGACCCCAAAGGGGACCGCGTTAAATGAGCAACATCCGGAAGCCACAGTACGACACTTTTACCCGCAAACAATTATTGAAGTTTCGGGAAGAGGAAGCAGAGCGCATGAAAAAGGAAAAATCTAAAACAAAATAGGGGTACATATATATGAATACTTTAAATACGAAAGAAATGCTCCAACGGTTTCACGACCGAGCGGAGGCAGTGAAGGGGCGGAACATGCCGCCAGTAGCGGGGGTTGAACGCCAAAGATTTATTAAACAGGCCGAACTTGATTATCAAGACTTTGCCTTGATTGCAGATGCTCAGATCAGTTTGGAGGGAGGGGTTTTGACGGTCGACCTGCGACCTGCGATTTGTGATGCCACGATTCGAAAATCACCGACAGGGATCGTCGACAAGACTGCAGAGCATGAAACCCGAGCGGCCATGGACAACATCGCCAGCGCCCTCCCGACCGACGGTGCCAAGATCACTCCCAAGATGCTCGACTCCAAAGCAGACCTACAGGACTTGATTGACGGAGCCGAGATGTTCAGAGTGGTTAAAACCATCGAACCGATCGACGTGGATGCATGTCCCGGTGCAGATCTAGCCAAACCTGTCCAATCCTCCATCCAGCCCGTAGGTTTCAGTTTGACGCACGGGTATTTGATATGACTGCCGTAGCCCCTCCACACTTGTCGCCGTCATCGATGTCCACCTTCCGTCAATGTCCCCTCAAGTTCAAGTACAACAAGATCGACAAAATCCCCGACCCTTCCGGCAAGGAAGCGTTGATGGGGAACTTTGTTCACGATGTTCTTGAAGAACTCTACGGCTTGCCCCCCGAAGATCGCTCCCAAGAACAAGCCCAGTCATTAGCAAGGAGCATATGGGATGGGCAAAATTGGGGACAGAGAGTCCACCCTCTGGTTCCAGACGAAGAAGAGTACCGAATGTTCCGCTGGAAAGCGTGGTGGTGCATTGAGAACCTTTGGAAGATTGAAAACCCAGAACACGTTGAGCCTGACGGGTTGGAGTACGAACTCAACGGCGAAGTGTCTGGAGTGAAACTCAAAGGGTTCATCGACCGTTTCACTATGGACGAGAGCGGTGGGGTTGTTATTTCGGACTACAAGACAGGCAAGGTTCCACGAGAACAATATGTCGATGACCGATTTCTACAACTACGCATTTATGGAACGCTGGTAGACACTTTAGATATTGGACGTACTGCCAGCCTGGAACTGCTTTACCTCAAAGATGGGGTCAAATTCGAAGTTCCCTTTAGTGAGGAAGTCCTTATTAATACAAGCGCGTATGTGAGAGACGTAAAGGATGACATCGATAAAGCCTGCGCTACCGGAGATTTCCCTGCACAGAAATCTGTTTTATGTGGTTGGTGTAGTTACAAGGGGATATGTCCACTATGGAGCAACTGACTGGAGTAAAGGTAAGTATGATGCCTGACGAATTTTTTGCTCGCCTGGTTGCGGACGATGTTAAAAATCGTGTCACAGCCCAGCAAAGAAAAGAGTTGATGCTCGAAGATAATTGGGACCGCTGGAAAAGGGGTCTCTTATCCTTGATTGACAATCTTGAAGACCAGGTTGAAGACATCAAGATAGATGCCGAAGCGGATGCTGTCCGATATGGGGGCATGGGACGACACGGCAAGCGTTTGGCGGATGAGGCTGCGCGAGCCTATGAGATGCGGCAAACCAAGGTCGAGCGATTTCGTCTGCACGTTGAACGGCGTTTGGGTCAAGTGGAAAGCATGCTCAAAACAGGCCAGCCGATTGACGAGAACCCATGGGAGACGGTCGAGTTCTACCGTCGGGCAATCGTGACCCATCGGAACATGCTCAATGATTTCGACTTAGAGGACACGGCTATAGACCGAGCCCTATGGGCCACTCTTGAGAACCGCTGGGACTTCGATGCGTTAGACCCGTCGGCCCTGTAATGAGAAGTCGTAGCAAAAAGAAACAGCGCGAGTATGTTGAGCGGCGCAAGTTGGTTAAACGGCTACTGGAAGATCGTCCGTATTGTGAAGCCTGTCCAGTCTTCGCAGAACATGATCAGGCCGGATCATATGTCCGTAATGGCAGTGTTGATATCCACGAATTGAAGCGTCGTTCTCAAGGGGGGTCCATTACAGATGAGTCAAACTGTATGGCGGTCTGTCGCCCCTGCCATCGACGGATTGGCGACTACCCCGAACTGGCCGTTGATCTTGGTCTTGCCAAAAGGAGTTGGATGGGATGAAGATCATGGGTTTGGACTTATCTCTCACCTCAACGGGAATTTGCATGGGAGACGATAACTGTGTTGCATATCACTCTTACGACGAAGACACGGACCGACTGAGGGATATAAGAGACTTCGTAATAGGGTTGTGCATAGAGAACGATGTCAAGTGTGTAGTTATGGAAGGTTACTCTTTTGGCTCACGCAACAGGGCACATGCTCTGGGTGAGTTGGGAGGAGTTATGAAGGTGGCGTTTGACGAGGCGTGGATTCCTTATGTGGTCGTGCCCCCCACCTCGCGAGCCAAGTTCGCTACTGGTCGGGGAAATGCCGGCAAGGCAGAAGTGGTTTCTGCCGTGTCATTCAGAACTCAACGTTCTTGGTCAGGCAAGGGTATAGATGATCGTATCGATGCTTGGGTGCTCCGGGAAATGGGTCTTCACCGATTGGGTCAGAGTGAGTATGAATGGCCTGTTGAAAATGTCAAGGCCCTCGATGGTATCGAGTGGGAGCCATTGTTAATGATGGCAGGAGTAGAGAATGGTGAACCGATCACAGCCGATTAGTCAGGTCGACATTGAGCATCAACTCATGTACCTGATCGAATCATTAGAAGGCGAGACAGAAGCGTTTGAGCAATTAGCAGAAGACGCCGCGAAAAAGGAGTCCCGCTACAAAGCCAGTTGGGCCAAGGAATACCTGTCGGCCAAGGGGTCGATTAAAGAGCGAGAGTCTTGGGCCGACTACAAGTTGGCAGACACCCAGTTTGACTTCAAGTGTGCCGAGGCTCTCGTCAAGGCCAAGCGAGAAAAACTGCTGTCACTGCGGACCTCGATTGATGCCATGCGAACGCTCAATGCAAATGTCAGATTCCAAGTGGGTCCATGATGGAACATAATGCGAATGAAGCGTTGGGCGACATGCTTGTTCCTTTGGATGAGTTGACACCGCTGGAACATAACCCGCGTGTGGGAAATGTCGAAGCCATCATGGCTTCATATGAAGAATTTGGTCAAGTGAAACCGGTTGTGATTAGGCCAAACCAGGATGGCACTTCCACTGTCATCGCCGGGAACCATCAGGTTGAAGCGGTTAGGCGGCTTGGGTGGACTCATATCGCTGCGGTTTCGATTGATGCCGACGATAAGCGAGCGGTTGCGTTTGCTCTCGCAGACAACCGGACGATGGAGTTGGGGTATACGGACCCGGCTCAGGCTTCGGAAATGATTATCGAAATTGTTGATGAATACAACGATTTAATGGAGAGTCTCCAATGGGACGATTTTGAGATTGCATATTACGAAGAGCAATCTCAAAAAACCAAATCCAACGACAGCGACGGAATTGGTTTTATTACTCCGGCAATAGGGGAAGTGGTTGGGGCCGCAGCAGAGATGTTGGCTGGAATGGTTCAAGAGGGCGAGGATGGAGAACGACAAATCGTCGCTGACGACTCGATGGATCATGCTGATGTCGCAGTACAGGGGAGTACCGCTCTCGTTCCAGGTGCTGCCCCTCGTGCGGTAGTCCAATACACAATTGTTTTCGATGATCCCGACCAGCAGAAGCGGTGGTACGACTTTGTCCGATGGCTTCGAAACAACCCGGGTTATGACGGAGCCACCACGGGACAGAAGATTCTTTCGTTTATAGACTCCCATTCAGAAGTATGAGCCGCCAAAGAATGTTTCTCGACATATCTTGTGTCGAGGCGGCTAGACAGAGAATCCGACACGTTTATGACACTTTCGATACGGTTTGCGTTCAATTCTCTGGGGGCAAAGACAGCACAGCGGCTCTGTATCTGGCCAAAGAGATTCACGAAGAGCGTGGTCTGGGTCCAGTAAAAGTCATCTTCCGTGATGAAGAGATGGTCAGCCCGCTTGTTGAGGAGTATGTCAATGAGGTCCGTCAGTTTGACTGGGTGGACATGGAGTGGTATTGCTTGCCGGTCGGTGCTGAAATTTGGGTGCTAGGCAGACGACAGTCTCTAATCATTTGGGATGAAGAGCGCGCAAAAGAAGGGAAATTGGTGCGCCCCATACCCGAATGGGCTATTACTGCATTTCATTTTGGTTTAGATCATTCCCAACCGTTGACCAAATCCATGGATGAATACACCATGCAAGGCAAGGTCGGGCAGGTTGCTTTCATCACTGGAGTCCGAGCCTCCGAGTCCATGATTCGTTACAGGTCGGTTGTCCAAAAGTTGCATGAGAACTACATCAACAACCCTTACAAGTTGAGTAAGAGTGTTCCCCTCAAGTTGGCCAAGATCATCTACGACTGGAATGTAAATGATGTTTTCAGGTTCATCTCAGAAGAACACAACGCCCCCTACTGTAAGTACTACGACCGCGCTGTAGCCACTGGTTCCAATACAAGGGTTGGGGTTCCATTGCATGCAGTCGCCATCCGGCGAATTGGTGACCTTGTAGCGACCGAGCCGGAGTTCTTTGACCGCCTCTGCGAGTGCTTCCCTCAGATAGATGCCCAACGTCGATGGTGGAAAGACGTTGATGTAGAGAAATTCATCGCCCTCTACTCAGAGGAGGGGTGGGAAGGTGTCTCAGATTTCATTAATACCTACATGATTGGACCCGGAAACACTAAACGGGCAATGGCAATCGCCGCAGAGTTTCGCCGCAAACACGCTCGCGACCCATACTCATACCCATTCGAAAACCTGTTGCGCCATTTACTACTGAAGGAAATTGGTAGCGCCAGGTCGGTTACCCCCGTGGGACCCAAAACGCGTGCCCACACATTACGAATGAAGGAGATGGCGGATGGAGATTGAACTAGTTGAGGGGGAGTCGCTGAATATTCCCGAATGGGGAGCCACTTACATCTTGAGGCCAGATCTACTGGTGTTGGCGAGATCTATTTCCGAGCATGGAATCCTTGCACCACTGGTAGTTCAGCGGGAAGGGTCTAACGTTATTGACGGTGGACAACGCCTGCGTCTGATTCTGGGAAACAAGCCCCTCAACGAAGCCTGCGAGGGCAAAGTTCCCATTGTGTGGGTTGACTGTGACGACACAGAAGCGATGATTCTTCATATCCAAATAAATCGAGGCCGTGGAGCGGTGGTCGCTCACAAGTTGTCCAGGTTGGTTAAAACGCTCAGGCGTGTTCTGCGTATGACCGATGCCCAATATAACGATTTGTTCAGTATGAAATTCGATGAACTTGAATTGATGTTGGACGGTTCAATTATCAAACATCGGAAGGTCGCTAATCACAATTACTCTAGGGCGTGGGTTCCGATAGAGGCTCCGCCGGGAACAACTGATAGCGACATGGCTATTCGCCAAAAGGTCGCCATAGAGAAGCCGCCCAACGCCGACAGGTAGTGAATGGTAGACTCTACATAGATTCGAATCCTGTAGGAGTCTCTATGAAGTTAGGTATATTCGGTGGGTTTAGACTGCTTATGACACTCATGTCATTGCAGCATTTTTGGATCCAAATTAGTTGGGCTGATAGGTTCAAACGACGTGCGGGTAGAAGTCGTCGTGTCGCGAGCGCCGCCCTTCGGCGGAGGACTTCGGGGCGCCGAACCGAGAGCGTGCGAGACATCACGCGTCAAGTTTGGCAGAACCGAAGGACTGGTCGAACCCAGTCGAGCAAACCGTCCTAGTGGCTCGCCTGCAAAGGCGGTAAAAGCGTATGGCATTAGTAACCAAAGCCGACATTGTTAAATACATGGATATCACGCTGACTCCTCTTCAAGAGGACACGGCGGACATCGTTCTTGCGGGTCTCCAGTCTGAAATGGAAACCTATTTAGGTCGTCCTGTTGAGGTCAACACATACACCAATGAAGTGCATGTGATGGGGTCAGACCATGTTGGTGTCCCAATGGGATCGTTTTTTAAGAACTACGACAATTCGGACACAACCTCTGGAGCCTGGCCCACCATTCAAACCTTTACCGACCCTCCTGAAACGGTTTACCTTCGCAACAGTCCTATCGCAACAGTCACATCTGTTACCCGCACCCCTGCATCTGTTGGCGCTTCTGTCGAAACTTTAGCCGAACACACAAACTATGTTATTCGCCGTTATGGAATTGACGTATATGGCAGTTCCCCTAATGACAAAATCACGGTCACTTATACGGCGGGTTTGACTGGCGCTAATATTCCGATGTTCAAGTTGATGATTTTACGCGCAGCGGCTCGGGAAATGCAGAACATGCATGACGACGTTGTGGGCATTAAGGACCTTGACCCACGGGAAACCACCTTGGCGGAAATCGGCTTTTTGGAGAAAGAACTACTCGCCCTCAAGAGGTACCGGCGCGTAAGGATCTCATAATGCGCATCGATATTGATGTCGACTACGACGACGATGAGGCTCAGAACAAACTCGATGCCATAAAGCGACGGGGTAGGAACTTCAAAGACCCCCTAGAGGAAATTCGTGACGAGTTACAAAAAGCGTGGACCAAGAACTTCACAGCCAATGGTCTCGCAGTGGGGGGTTGGGCTCCTTTAGACGCGGAGTATGCGTCTTGGAAAGCCGCCAATTACCCGGGTGCACCACCACTCGTACAGACTGGGGAACTCTTTAAGGCCATCTCCTCTTTGCGTGGAGTGGAAGTTGACATTGATCGCCACAAGGCCGAATTCAGTCTAAATAATATTCGGGTAGCAAAGTTCCATCAGTATGGAACGGAACATATGGCTAAACGCGAAATCATTTTTGAGCCGGCAGGAGCGAATAAGCGTTGGGGTAGGATGATCAGAGAATACCTTGAAGATGGCGGAGATGGAGACCTGTTCTAATGCCAACACTTCCTAAACATGAGTTGATGCAGGGTGCTCATTTTGCCAAGCAGTATGTCACCGACTACCTTCAATCAGATCTTCCAGACCGCATACTTGATTACAGGAACGGCTGGCTATTGACTGATTCTGAATTGCCTCTTCCTGCTAGATACCTTAGTTATGAACCAGTGGCACTGGATAAGTGGCCCACCATAATTACGGTTGCCCTGACGACCAACAACATGGAACGCATTGGCTACGCAACGAGTCAGTACTCGCCCGAATATCGGATGTCCTACAATATGAGGACCTACGTTTGGTGTCGATCCAGCAATTCCGAGGAGACGACACTCCAACGCGACCGCCTCACAACTGTCGTGCGTTCTGCACTGCTTGATTATCCGAGCCTCCAGGCCACAGACACCACGAGAACTTTCCGTGCTGAAATTGATGAATCTGGCATGAGGGAAGAGTTTTCAGATTTGACCCCCCTCAAAGGTGAAAGATTTTTGGCTGGTGCATATTTAGGGTATGAACTGTCTCTAGATGAGGTTGTCATGCGTAAGGCTTACGGCCACGTCGACGAGGACGGGGTTTCCTTCGGGGTTAAAAATGTTGGAGTTGAGGACACCCTCACACTCGCATCCACTTTGGCTCAAGGGGGTGCTTCCGAATGATGCCGATAGTCGAAACCGATTGTGTCTGCAAGGAATTAAACAGTGTTCTTGACCCGGATGCTTTTGACTATGACCGCGCCAATTCTGTAGTAATCCACAACAACAGTGGATACATCTTGACGACATGCAAATATGGACACAGGGCTCCCATTTTTTCATTGACGCTATGTTCCCCCGACTATCCAAACATTGCGGAGGCGATCGAACGTAAGTCGGTGGTAATAAAGAGAGAGTATGATGCTCTCGGCCACCCCATAAGCAACTAATAAGGTACAATCATCTCATGGCAGATAAAACTTTCAAGCATTCAGACCACGCGTCTCACCTCAGTGATCCTGATGGATTGACTTGGGTGCGTAATACATCTTTGTCAAATTTTACGGTTACCGATGAGGGGCATGTTCTGCCAACAAAAACTTGTGGGGGGTTGTCATCAGTAGATAAAACCACACAAGCACTCCTCGATAACGGAAGTCTTGCCCTATGTTCAGCCCCTGCTGCCGATAGAGCAAAGCCTCGTGAGAAAGAGGTAAAAAAGTCCGACACTAAAACTGGTGGCGGCCATACCCAAGAAGAAAAGTCCGATTAGTAATGGACTTTAGAAGGATGACTCTTCAGAGCCTCTGTAGTGGTAATCTTATGGGTAGTAGTTGCACGGTGACCTCATAGGGTCGTCGTACAATATTAGACGAATACCAACGGGACGGTTCATATGCCTGGCGTAACGATTTCAACTGCAACACGAAGTGGCCCAATCGGGAACACTATTCGGCCATCCTCGCAGGCTTTTTTCTGCGGGCTTGCCGATCGAGGCCCGACCAACAAGGCCACGCTCTGTGCGAGCCTTTTGGACTTTGAGTCCGTTTATGGTCAATACCAGTCTTATTCGTACTTGCATCCAACTGTGGAGACCTTCTTTGAAGAGGGTGGTTCACAGTGCTGGATTAGCCGTGTTGCCGGTCCATCGGCCACTACAGGGTTTGTAACCCTGACCGACGGATCCAACGACACGGTTACTTTCACCGCCAACGGTCCCGGTGCGTGGAGTTCCGCTCTGTCAGTTAGCACTGCCGTAGGTAGTGTCGCCAACAGCAAGACTGTCACCCTTTCTCTTAGTGGCACAGCAATCTTCGTAGCCAACGACACTACGGCTAGCGATCAGATCGTCAGCAAGTTCTCCGCCAGCGCCATCGCCTCCTACTACGTCACAGTGACGGATGAGGGTGGCGGATTGGTGGACACCTACAGTAGCGAACAGAACCTTGCAGCGGGCGACGATGACCGCTCCAACGTGACCTCTGCACACTATGTTGCCGGCCTAACAAACTTCAACGACGCTTATGGTGTCGGCGCTGTTTCGTGTCCGGAATCAGAGGTTCAGGCCGTGTACCAAGGTCTGCTCGCTCACGCTAATACTCACAACAGGATCGCAATCATCCACTCGGCGGCGGCACAAACTGTCGCTCAGGCCGAAACCCTCGGAATCACAATCCGAGGCAACGAGTCCAACACCGAACACGGTGCGCTCTACTGGCCTTGGGTCAATGTTCCAACTTCTCTCGTCGGTGTTACTCGCAAGATTCCACCGGACGGATATGTTGCAGCCGCTCGGGCACGCGCCCACAACGGCAAAGGCTCCCATCAACCGGGTGCAGGCACCATTTCTATCGCTAAATGGGTTTCTTCGCTTGAAACCGAAGCCAACGCAGCATCAGGTAATGCCCTGGACTTCGACAATGTCAACTGCCTTCGGGTTATTGACGGAGCCGTCCGGGTCTACGGAGCGCGCTCCCTGTCAAACGACACAGCGAACTTCCGATACATCACATCACAGGACACAATCAATGGCATCGTTTACGACGCCAACAAGGCTCTAGAAGAGTTGGTCTTCAGTGTTATCGACGGTCGCGGAAACATTTTCGCCGCTGTTCAGGCACGGTTGGTCGCCATTCTGGAACCACGCCGAATCAGTGGGGCTCTATACGAAGCCTTCGATCAGATCGGCAAGCGAATCGACATGGGTTACACCGTCAAGTGCGACACGGGCCTCAACCCCGCTACACAGTTGGCTGATGGACTCGTGAAGGCAAAGATCGGCGTTCGCGTGTCTAGCGTCGGCGACCAGATCAATGTCGATATCGTCAAGAGCAACCTCACCACTTCAGTGGTGTAGACGGAGGTACTTAAATGCCACATGGTGGACCACATAAACTTTCACAGCGCCAGATCGTCTGTAACATCGTTCGCGAGGATGACACACTTCCTTCGTGGGGCGAGTTCCTGTTCGCTCAGGTCTCTGGTGGCGAAATCACTGCAGCCGTAGAGAAGGTCTATGCCGGCGGTGACCAATTCCCAACAGTATTGTGCGCTCCTTATGAAATTGGAGACGTAACTGTCACAGCCCACATGGATGACTACGAAGAGCAAAGCACTGATCCCGGCATGGGTGGTGCAGGTGTTGCCGTGAAACTGGCAACTCTCAGGGAAAAAGTCGGACGGGCTTACTACACTCTCAACGTGTATCTAACTGACTGCGACATCAAGATCACCGGAACTGACCGACAATACACTAATGCCCTACTTGTGGGTATTACTGAGCCTGAAGGTGATGCTTCTTCTGGAGCACCAGCAACCTTCTCTCTAACCTTCGCCTGTCAGGGTGTTACTTCTAACCTAGCATCACACTAATTCTTCCCGATTATCGGGAGTTACTGTGGCGAGGTTAAGGGTGTGCTAGTTTCTCGCTTATGAGCACAGAACTATACACTGACGAATCCTCTGAGGATAAGCCCGCGAAGAAGGCCGCTACGGCCGCTCCAAAGGTTCCAGACGCCCCAGAGCCGAACATCCTTGACCGTCTGAAGGAAACGATCTCAAAGGAAGTCGAACGACCCGTCGTTCTACTTGAGGTTCCCGAGCGTGATGGGGTGATGATTCGCATCAGTCCCAATATCAACCAGTCGAAGATGCGCAATTGGCGCAAGCAGGCTGGCGAGGAAACCAAGAACGGGCTGGATCCCACAAAATTCGCCTGTTATGTCGTCGGACATACAACTGTCGGTATCGAAATGGACGGCGAAGAGGTTATGGATGACGATGGTTATCCCATGAACTTCGCTTCCGCTGCGGTTCTCAAGATGACAAGCGCTAGCCGTCCTGTGCCTGACGCCGTTCGCAACTTTTTTGGGAACGATCCTCACGTTGAATCAGCCGCCTTGGCTGTTCTGGAGGCTGCAGGATTCTCTGATGTTGTTGACACGGTGGACCCTACGAACGAATCTTCGATCTCCTAGCCGAAGATTCATATATAAAGTCGGCAGCAAGACTGTCGGAAGCGTTTTCTACTAGTCCTGTAGAACTTTTGAAATCTGACGACTTCGAATGGGCTGTTCTACTGGCCTGTGCTAAAGTTATACAGGATGACCGGGAAAAACAAGAACGGGAGAATCAATAGGGCTCCTTGTATCTAACCGGCTCTGAGTCCTCTTTGGAGCGCATATGGCCGATGTAAATCTTGTAGTAAGAGCCCATCTGCGCGGCGAGCGGGAACTCAACAAGGCTGAACGCAAACTACTTAGAATCGCCGTTGCGGCCAAAACCGCTGATAATAATATGGCGAGTCTTGGCGCCTCTTCTCAGAAGTTCGCCAAATCTCTGAATCAAACCACTGAACGATTCACCCGGATCATGACCGACTGGGACAAGATGGTCAAAGGGTTCGGTTCTTTGATCACAAAAGTACTCGGCGCTGCAACCAAGTTCATGGTTGTTGAGTTTGCTGCAGTCGCAGCATCAATGATTGTTGTTCATGGCCTATTCAAAATCGGCCGATGGTTAATGAAGGGGTATCACGGCGCCATCAAGATGGTCGCTGGCGCAGCAACAGGTGCCGCTGCGGCCCTGGCAGTTCTTTCTTCCGCTATCCGCGAACAGCAAGCCGCCATGTTTTCCTATAAGGGCTTGGAAAAGAACTATAAAGATCTTAAGGGTGGAATTGCTGCTGTAAGAATGGAAATGCGCGGCATGGCTACGGATGTCACGATGGCATCCATGGGTATTGAGAACCTCAACACCATCTTTGCTGGTGCCAGCCAGCGAGGCAACTTCAGCAAAAGCCTAACCAAGGGCTTGATGGATATCGCCGCTGCAGGTCAACCTCTCGAACAGGCCGCAAAGTGGCTGGGTGAAGTTGTCGGCATTCTGACCGACCCCAAAGCGAACTGGAGCGAAGTTCGAAAAGCCTTCGAGGGTATGGGCAAGATGGGGGAAGAAACTTGGAAGAAACTTGCCGGACGAGGCATCAACTCGATCGCCAAACTACAGAGCGCTATCCGAACCGGCCTCATATCTGAAATCGCTGGCGTTGAAGGTCAATGGGATGCTGTTTCTGGAACATTAGTTAGCAGATTCAAAGCCGCTTTCACCATTATTCGTACTGATTTTGCTGACATTGGCGATGCTTTCCTTGGGGACACCAAGATGGCCCTTGATGAGGTCACACAGATTTTCCGCCGCTTGCTGTTCAGAATCCGTGGTGATGTCATCAGGTTCGGGAAGGGTGGCCTTCTCGGCGGCATGGTGGACGCGATGGAGGCGATTGAAAGGAACATGGTCAAACTTGTCGACAAGTGGCTGCCTATGGCAGAGGGCATGTTTGGGCGGATAGCCGATTGGTGGGATCGATTCACCGACGGATGGAAGAAGGTTACGTCTTCACTTGCTCCTTTGCTTTCTGCTGCCAAGGTTCTTGAAGACATGTTTATGAACATTCTTCGTCCGGTGGGCGATTATCTCAGTGAATCATTCAGAAATTTGAGAGTTTTCTTGATTGATTCCAAAAAAGACTTTTTGGCACATGGCACTGCAATTGGAGATCTTCTCACAGCACTTCTTAGTTTTAAAACGGCATGGACGACAATGTTCCAAGATGCAATGCCGTTTATCAATAAACTTATCGATGGCGTAACCGAGTTGGTTAATTTGTTTACCGGCCTATCAAAGAGCCTCGGTGGTGTTGTCAAGACCATAGGCAATGTCGGTCAAGGTATCGGTGGTGGCTTGGGCGGTTCTGGTGGTTCCGGTGGGTTTGGCCCCTTCTTGATGATGATGGGGATGAGGCAGGGGTTTAAGCAGATAGGGGAGCGAAACAAGGGGACGTGGAGAGAGCAGGGATTAAATCTCAAAAACCTCCAAAACATGAATGTGACTTCCGCAAACGTCAACATTAATGGCCAACCTGTGGGCGGACCCTCAACTGGCGGTAAGTCTCTTTCGGATTATGGTTATGCCCCAAGCGCAGCCGCAATCGGCCAGAAAAGCGCGGGAGCGGCCGCGGCCGCAGGCACTAGTTTTCATCGTGAGCCGGGCTTCATAGGACCCCCGGATCCCCGTCGCCGGCCACTCTTTGGTGCGTCTGACTATCTC
>Ga0206683_10000059_pt1 | contig 71946 bp, 56 predicted proteins | sample M280m12015metaG_FD_155483 | JGI IMG/M metagenome (GOLD analysis project Ga0206683, IMG submission 155483) | Ammonia-oxidizing marine archaeal communities from Monterey Bay, California, United States - M2 80m 12015 | ecosystem: Environmental > Aquatic > Marine > Intertidal zone | place: USA...
GGTGAATTTGAAGCATCTGAAAGTGTTACATTTAATACTTCTGATGGGAGATTTAATATTGTTGAATATAGTTATCTTAATTCCCCAACAATTGAAAAAGATTTGTTTAATATTAATAATCATGATTTAGAATTATCAATGCCATTTTTTGTGAATTCAGGATTTATTGATTTATCAAATAATGATAAAACAATAAATAATAATGCCTCACAAAGAAGAACGCCTGATGTGTCTGGGTATAATTTATATCGTAGTTCTGCTGATAGCCCAGATTATGAGCTTATTGCTAGTGTTGGTGCAGATGAAATTGAATACATAGATACGGATGTAATGAATGGGGTGACATATTATTATTATGTAACAACTGATTATACTCCTTTAGGAACAGAGTCAGGTCCAAGTAATATTGCTGATGCTACTCCTGTAGAGTGGGTTGAATTGTCCATTTCTGATGGAGCTGCTTTATCAGGATATACTGATACTTTAGATATATCAATAAACAATGAAGCTGAAATAGGTTTTTTCTATATTGAAATATCTGATGATCCAGACTATATCATTGCAGAAACTGTTTTACAAACAGACCGGACGCAAAATTATACATTAAGCGTAACCGAAACAAATGGGGTGATGGTAGTTTCAGCATTCCCTAATGGGAGCAATGTTACATTATCTTCGGGGAGTGATCCAGTATGTAGAGTAATTGTGCGAGGAGCTAGTATGGAGCCAGCATATGTAGATCTGGATTTTACTTTTGCAAATATAGAAGATTATAATGGTGTTGAGATGAATTGGACTGGTGATGATGCAGATTTTGAAGTTTCGGTTGAGACTCAAGTTCTTGCAATGCCAAATATGGTAGTAAGTCCTGGTGAAGGGTTTATTATGCCACTTATGATTAGTAATTCACAACCAGTCTCAGCAATCCAACTTTCATTATCTAGTCAAGCAAGTTACATTACTGGTGTTACAGTAGTTTCATCTGATTATATGGATTTTTCAGATTGGTATTTTGGAGGGAATCAGGATGGAAGTGATTATAACGTGATCATAACTGATTTGACATTAAATAATCCAATTATGCCAGGTATGGGGCATATTGCCGATATTTATTTGTATGTGGATGCAAACACACCCTCAGGGAGTTCGTACCCTATTGAAGTTGATAAAATAGTAGCAGATGCAAATAGTATTGGAATGTTTACTGAGATGATTTCTTCCAGTGTCTTTGTTGGTACTCCTATGGCGCACTTTTCTATTGATACTAGTTTTTCTATGTCTGGTTCTGCAACAAGAACAATTCCTGTTTATTTGGATAATATCGTTCCAATCTCAGTTTTTGAAATGACATTAATGGATATGCCGGATGGCATAATAGTTACTTCCGTTGATCCTTTAGGGCGCTTTGTAAGCTCAGATGGAGAATTCTTAGAACAATCTGGTGAAAATGAAGATGGGAATTGCTTTATCTTTGGTTATGTTCCAGATCCTAATAATTCTATTCCTGCGGGATCTGGACCAATATTTCAATTAACTGTTCAAAGAAAAAATACTTTTGGAGGACAATTAGGGATGTTTTTTGGAGACGTCACAGCTCGAGATGAAAACACCGATGAGGTAACCGTTGCAGGTACGGGTTATGCAATGTTAAGCGTGGCGCTAGAATTAACAGATACTTTTATTATGCCAGATCGGTATAAGCTGCATCAAAATTATCCAAACCCATTTAATCCTACGACTGTAATTCAATATGATGTTCCTGAGCTATCAAAAGTTTCATTAACAATATATGATTTATCTGGGCGTGAAATTAACCAGTTAGTAAATGATACTCAATCGCCGGGATTAAAAACTATAGTTTGGGATGGCAAAGATTTTACTGGAAATAGAATGGGAGCTGGCGTTTATATATATCAATTAAAATCTGGAAATTTTGTTGAATCCAAAAAGATGATATTTGTTAAGTAAATTCTCATACTATATTATATTTTAAAGGCAGGTAAGACCTGCCTTTTTTGTTTCGCCAAACAATAAACATTTGATTAATTTAACCGACTAAATAAATAAACATGTTGCCGCGGTGGTGGAATTGGTAGACACGCCAGATTTAGGATCTGGTGCTCGTAAGGGTGTGAAGGTTCGAGTCCTTTCCGCGGCACACTATTTTGAAAAACAGATTATATTGATAATAAAGTTTTATAGTTAAAATGTCCGAAGAGAAGAAATCAGTTTTTCGAGTAATTATCCATAGCTTTTTTGTTGTTCCATTTATTATTGCAATTTTTGGCGTATTGATCTTTCTTATGGTACGCGTATTAACCTTGGAGCCTAGAACTGCCCATGATTATTTAGAGGATGTAAAAATTGGAGGAACAACAAAGCGTTGGCAGGGTGCATTTGAGTTATCTAAAATTTTGGCAAACCCCAATAGTATCCCAACTGATGATAGATTTGTAAATGATCTAATATCAACCTATAAGTATTCTGAGAATGAAAGAGATAATAGAATACAGATTTATTTAGCTCTCGCAATGGGAAGAACAAATGATTTTAGATACGCCGATATTTTAGAAAAATCATTAATAAATGAAGATGAAGAAATATTGAGTGCTGCAATCTTTTCTTTAGGATTGATTGGAAATCAAAAGAGTTTAGAAAAATTATTAAAATTATCAGACCATTCATCAGCTAGAGTTCGTCATCAATTAGTAGTAGCTCTTGGAAATTATAATAATGATCAATCTCGAAAAACTTTATATGAATTATTGAATGATTTAGAGCCAAATGTAAGATGGGATGCAGCCATTTCTTTGGCAAAGCAAAAAGATAATAAAGGGCGAAGAATAATATTAGACCTTATGGATAGAAAATATTTAGATTCCTTTCCTAATATTGATCAAATAGAACAGAACCAAGCTATGTTAACAGCAATTGCTGTTAGTAAACAAATATTAGATAATGAAATAAAGGAAATATTAATAGAATTGATGGATAATGATATCAATATGAAAATTCGTCAAGCTGCACGAAATGTATTACAATAATTTATAGGATATTTAGTATGCCAGATGGTAAAAGTACAGTAACAAAACCTCCAGAACCTAAATCTCCAGCGGCTCTTGGTAAAACGACAAAAGATTCAGAAGGATTAAATAGAAGATCTTTTTTTTCTTGGTTATCCTTTGGCTGGGTTGCATTTGTAGCTGCTACAGGTGGTTTTTTTACTATGCTTCTAAGATTTTTATTTCCAAATGTGCTTTTTGAACCTGTTCAAACCTTTCGAGCTGGATTCCCTGATGATTATATCATAGGAGAAGTTAGTACGAAATGGAAAGATAAATATGGTGTGTGGATTATTCGAAATGATCAAGGTATATATGCCTTATCTACTGTTTGTACTCATTTAGGCTGTACCCCTAATTGGCTTTCTTCATCAAAAAAGTTTAAATGCCCTTGTCATGGAAGCGGATTTAAAGCAACTGGAATCAATTTTGAAGGTCCAGCACCTAGGCCTCTTGAGAGATATCGAATTGTTCTTGCTGATAGTGGGGAAATTATAGTTGATAAGACTCAAAAATATCAACAAGAGAAGGGTCAATGGAGTGACCCGGAAGCATTTTTAACGGTATAGTGAGATAAGATATGTCTGAAAAAAATAACAAATCTATTTTAGAAAAAGCTGCTGAATCTCAGGTTTGGAAATCAATATTTAGAGGCGGTGGTGTGCCAAGGAATAGACGTCAACGTATGATGTCAGTGTTAAATTCAGTTTTCCTTCATTTACACCCAGTGCGCCTTCCGAAACATGCTGTTAAATTAAAGTTTACTTGGTGTATGGGAGGTTTATCTTTTTTTATATTTCTTATTCTTACAATATCTGGAATCCTATTAATGTTTTATTATCGACCAACAATAGAATATGCGTATACTGATATTATAGATCTTGCCGAACAAGTACCTTTTGGCATTATGCGTGAATTACATAGGTGGGGTGCGCACGCAATGGTAATCACAGTCTGGTTGCATATGTTTAGAGTATTTATGACTGGTTCATATAAACCTCCTAGAGAATTCAATTGGGCTGTTGGTGTTATATTGCTATTGTTGACGCTACTATTAAGTTTTACAGGTTATCTATTGCCTTGGGATCAATTAGCTATATGGGCAATAACAGTTGGCGGTAATATGGCTCGAGCAACTCCCTTTTTAGGATCAGAAGGGCCAGGTGCGGCATTATTGGCAATAGGTGATATCAATTTTGTTACCATGGGAAGCGATGCACGTTTTATTTTAATTGGTGGCCGATTCATGGGAGAAGCAGCTCTGTTACGTTTCTATGTATTGCATTGTATTGGATTACCATTTATTATAATGATATTTATGGCTGTTCACTTTTGGAGAGTAAGAAAGGATGGCGGTATCTCCACACCAGTATAGTTATGGGATCATTTAAAGAAATTGTAAATACCGTATCAAACCCTACAATATTATTTACTTCTGTGCTAATATTATTCCCGTTTGTATTTCCACCTACAAATTGGTTTGAAAAATGGCACCGAAAATTGGGATTGCATCATTTGTGGGGAACCAAAGCAATTATTATTGCCATTATTGGAATGACGGCTTTTTTCATTTATGGTTTGGGAGATTATAATTTTCAAAAAATAGTTTTAAAACCTGATAATGTTCCAATATCAGGAATGATTTTTCTTGTAGTTTTCTTTACGTGGCTATCCATGCATCAGGCCTATAAAAATGATGAGCGCTTAGATGCTGGTCAAAAGCCAAACGAGTTTTATGAAGCTCCAAATGATAAAGTTCTGGTATGGCCGGATCTAGTTTATATTGAACTTATATCATTGATAATAATGTCAGCATTTTTATTGGTTTGGTCTATTGGTTTGCCTGCTCCTATTGAGGAGCCTGCTAATCCCACGGAATCACCAAATCCAGCAAAGGCTCCTTGGTATTTTTTGGGTCTTCAGGAAATGTTAGTCTATTTTGATCCCTGGATGGCTGGAGTAGTGTTACCAAGCTTAATTATCGTTGCATTAATGGCAATGCCATATATAGATAGAAGTCCTGAAAATTCAGGTTTTTATAGCTACAAGCGTAGAAGACTTGGCATTTCATTGTATATGTTTGGATGGCTCGTTTTGTGGCAATTATTAATAATTGTTGGAACCGTACTAAGAGGTCCAAATTGGAATTTCTTTGGTCCTTTTGAATATTGGGATGTACATAAGCTAGAAGCTCTAACAAATATTAATTTATCAGAGATAATCTATATTAAATTTCTTAATACTGGTCTTCCAAGCAATATTTTAGTTCGTGAAATTTGGGGCATTCTTATCACGTTAGGTTACTTTCTAATATTACCTCCATTATTAGCCAAAACAATTCTTAAAAACATGTATGAGAAACTAGGTGTAGCTAGATACTCTATCTTTATTGTTCTAATTATTACGGCACTAACCTTGCCTATCAAGATGTATCTACGCTGGATATTTAATTTGAAATACATTATTTCTATTCCTGAATATTTTTTCAACTTTTAATTATTTAACATATGTCAGAAAGCCAGGAAAGACATTATAATATTTTAAAGCTGAATCGTTTGTTTGCGATTTCATCTATTATTTTTACAGCGGTCTGGCTACTTGTTTTTTTTGATGACTATCAACGTCCTTGGAAAAAATATCAGAAAGAATTCCGGAAACTAGAAATTGAAAAGGTTAGAGCTGACCTTAGCAATTTGTCAGTGGAATTAGAGAATAATTCAGAATACAATACACTTAAAGAAGAATTATCTTCATCAGAAATGCAATTGCAAGCGCGTCAAGATGAGTTAGATGATATTATGAATCAGCTTACAATTATGGAGGCTGAGCTTTATAGGAATAACCAAATATATCAATTTGCAAAAGCTGATTTTGACGTACTTCAATATGATTATGAAAAGAGTCAATTTGGACATAGCAAAAGTACGAATATAGAAAAAAAGTATTTTTCACTTAAGGACAGCGTAGATAAATATTTTTTGATAAGAGAACGGTCTGAAATAAATATTGATCAAGTAAATGATGTTCGCCAAAAAATAACAAGTGAGATTAATCAAATTAATAGTTCTCTAAAATCATTAGCGCGTGAAAAGAATATGATGCAAAGGAAATTGTCCAAAGTGGATCCTGACGCAATGACATTTGCTAATAAGATAGGTAATATTATTAGGGATTTACCAGTTCTTGATTTTATTGACCCTTATTATGAAGTGAAGCAGGTTGTAATTAATGATTTAGAAGAAGATCTTGTTTATATGGGCATGCCAAAAGTAGATCGTTGTGTCACTTGCCATATTGGAATAGATAAAAAGGGTTTTGAAGATGCTCCACAACCTTATGCTACTCATCCAAAGCTTGATTTAATGGTAGGTCCAAATTCATCCCATCCAATTAGTGAATTTGGATGTACTTCATGTCATGCAGGTCGTGGAAGAGGAACTGGATTTTATTCTTCAGCTCATAGTCCAAATGATAAAGAAACTGAACATCGATGGGAAGAAGAGCATGATTGGAAGCCTATGCATCATTGGGAAAACCCCATGTTGCCTACACGTTACGCTGAGGCGGGTTGTTACAAATGTCATAGTGGCAATATGCCGTTGAAAGAGGCTGAAACATTAAGTCTCGGACTATCAGTATTTGAAAAATCAGGTTGTTATGCCTGTCATAATATTGATCGTTGGGATGATGCTCCTAAACCAGGACCAAGTCTTTATAAATTAGCATCAAAAACAAACAAAGAATGGACCTATAAATGGATCATGGATCCAAGATCATTTCGTCATAATACCTGGATGCCGCATTTCTTTAAAAAAGGGAATAACAATTCTACTGATGATATAAAAAGAAGTGAACATGAAGCTCTAGCAATGACAGAGTATTTATTTAGTAAATCAGAATCTTATGAAACAATAAATCTTGATAATTTAGGAGACTATGATAAAGGTCGCGTCCTAGTAAATTCACTTGGGTGTAAAGGCTGCCATCAGATCCAGCCTGAAGCTGACCCTGGTTATGATCCGACAATTCAAGCTTTACGTTCAGAGCAAGGACCCAACCTGATTAACCTAGGTTCTAAGGTTAATGAAGATTGGCTAGTGAGTTGGTTAAAAAATCCATATAGTTATCATGAGGGTACAAAAATGCCAAACTTGCGTCTAACCGATCAGGAAGCTAAAGATATAACGACATACTTATTAGCTGATAAAAATAAAGATTTTGACAATATGAATGTTGTTCAGGTAAATAATGATGTGTTAGATCAAATTTCTGCAGATTTTCTTTCTCAATTATTAAGAAAATCTCAAGTTGATGAGAAACTATCTAAAATGACTACTAAAGAGAAATTGAACTATTCTGGTGAAAAGCTTATTGGTCATTATGGGTGTTATTCTTGTCATAATATTGCAGGGTTTGAAGATAGAAAGCCAATTGGAATTGCTTTAAATTTTGAAGGAAGTAAATTGATTTCCAAACTTGATTTCGCGTTCTGGCATGATGAAATACATCATACGAAGTGGGATTGGTTTTATACAAAAATAAATAAGCCCGCAACGTTTGATTTGATTCCTAATGATGATGGCACACTTTCTGTTAAGGAATTAAATCCTCTAGATAAGTCTCGAATGCCTCATTTTGGTTTAACTGATAAGGAGATTAATGGTTTAGTTACATTAATAATGGGCCTTGTTAAGGATGAGATACCTGAATCTAAGCTTCCAGAAAAAACGCCCAAATATTTAGCTACAACCGAAGGGGAAAGGTTTGTTCATACTAATAACTGTTTAGGCTGCCATAAATTAGATGGTGAAGGAGGAGCAATTTGGCCTTCAACAGCTATGTGGCTTGAAGAAATTGCAGGTTCTGAAAACTCGGAAGATATGAGTATTGTTCAGAGTTTTAGTCCGCCACTCTTAAATACTCAAGGTCAGAAGGTGCAACCGGAATGGCTATTAAATTGGTTTCAAAATATATCTATGATACGACCTCACTTACAAGTGAGAATGCCTAGTTATGATTTTACACATGAAGAATGGAATAGTGTAATATCATATTTCCAATCAAAAGATGGATTATCATTAATATATGAAAACCCGCATAATTTTTCAAAAGCGTCAGATTCATATAAGGCGGGGGAAAAGATTCAAGAAGAAGGAGCGTGTATAAATTGTCATTTTTATGGAGAAATGAAACCACGGCAAGATGCTCTTACGTGGGCTCCAAATTTAGTTTTAACAAAAGACAGGCTTCGACCAGAATGGTTGATAGATTGGTTTAATGACCCTCAAACAGTTATGCCGGGAACTAAAATGCCTGCTCCTTATATACCAGTTGATGAGCCTATTCCTGATGTGAAAGAATATTGGGGAAATGAAGTTGCCTCATTTGTTGGGGATACTACAGGTATGCTATATGGACTTATTGATTGGATGTGGGGCTTAAAAGGTAAAGAAGATATTTCAGCTATTGTAAAAGAACACCTGGATGATAAAGGATATGGATTTATTACGGATGATGAAGATGATGAATGGGGAGACGATGAATGGTAAACAAATTATTTATTTTTAACATATATGATTATAGGATGCATATATCCTATTATATTATTAAATTGCGTTGTAATTAATACTGGATTTAATTATGATTCCCCTTAATAAATTAGAAAATAAATTGATATAAATTGACATGGAGGAGATAAGTGAAAATTAAAATTATAGGAACATTAGTAATTTCCGTTTGCATGAGTGTTGGCTTTGCTAGTGATGTTAAAGGGAAGATCACATTTGATGGGAAGGCCCCAAAAATGAAGCCATTAAGAATGGATGCAGATCCTGTATGTGTTGCAAATAGTGATATAAAACCAAGAAAAGAATGGTTGATCCTTGATGAAAATAATGGTGTAAAAAATGTTTTGGTTTATGTAAAGGAAAGCAAATCTGGTTCATTAGCGGATAATTATGATGCTCCAAAAGAATCAGCGGTCATCGATCAAAAAGGTTGTGTGTATGTTCCCCATGTATTAGGAGTAATGGTAGGGCAACAGCTTGATATTTTAAACAGCGATGGTACGTTGCATAATATCCATGCGCTACCTAAGGTGAACAAAGAATTCAATAAAGCTATGCCTAGATCAAAAAAACAAATGTCTGTTACATTTGATAAAGTAGAAGCTCCATTTAAAGTTAAATGCGATGTTCATCCATGGATGGGAGCATTTTTAGGTGTTTTTGATCATCCATATTTTGCTGTTACAGATGATAGTGGATCGTTTACTATTTCTAATTTACCGCCTGGAAAATATGTTGTAGAGGCTTGGCATGAAAAGCTTGGATCTCAAACAGTTGATTTAACTGTTGATGAAAGTGGAGCTACGCAAAATTTTACTTTTACTAAACCAAAAAAGAAGTAATTCAAGGAATTAAATGAACGCACATTCTCATCACGAAGAATCTTTTTTCCGAAAATACATTTGGTCTACAGACCATAAAATTATTGGTTTACAATATGGTATAACTGCACTGTTTTTTCTAATGGTTGGATTCTTTTTAATGATGGTGATGCGTTGGCAGCTAGCGTATCCTGAAACACCTATTCCTTTTGTAGGATCATTTTTTGGTGAAGATGGCATTCTACTTCCAGAAATCTATAATTCATTGGGAGCAATGCATGGGACGATTATGATTTTTCTTGGTGTTGTTCCTTTAGCGGTTGGTGCATTTGGTAATTACTTAGTCCCATTACAAATTGGTGCTCCTGACATGGCTTTTCCTAAACTTAATGCTGCGAGTTATTGGAGTTACTTTGTTGGTGGAGTTATAATGATGAGTAGTTTTTTCTCTGAAGAAGGAGCGGCTAGATCAGGTTGGACATCGTATCCACCTTTAGCAGATATTGAGGTTGGACAAACTATTTGGCTTATTGGAATGGTGTTTTTAATTACATCAAGCTTATTAGGTTCCATGAATATTATTACTACAATAGTCCAATTACGTGCACCAGGGTTAACATGGAGTAGATTGCCTTTCTTTGTCTGGACACAGTTGGTCACATCCTTTTTACTAGTATTGGCATTTCCTCCATTGGAAGCCGCTGCAGTACTTCAACTTATGGATAGAGTAGCTGGTACAAGTTTCTTTTTGCCTAGTGGTTTAGTTATATCAGGAGAAGCTTTAGCTGTGAGTGGAGGTGGTAGCCCATTGTTATGGCAACATTTATTTTGGTTTTTGGCCCATCCGGAAGTGTATGTGTTAATTCTACCAGCTATGGGTATTGTTTCGGAGGTTATTGTTAATAATACTAGGAAGCCTCTGTGGGGTTATAATTCATTAGTTTACTCTGTAATATTTCTTGGGTTTATGTCTTTTGTTGTATGGGCGCATCATATGTTTTTAACTGGAATGGGGACTGCTATGAGTTCTTTTTTCCAGATTACTACTATGATAATTTCTATCCCTTCAGTTATAATATTATCAGCATTGTTCATTACGCTTTGGGGTGCTTCTATTCGATTTAATACTCCTATGTTGTTTGCGCTGGCATTTCTACCAATGTTTGGTATAGGAGGTTTAACGGGATTGCCCTTAGGCATTGCAGCATCGGATATATATCTTCATGATACGTACTATGTTATTGGGCATTTTCATTATGTTGTTGCGCCTGGCACTATCTTTGCTCTTTTTGCAGGTATTTATTTTTGGTATCCTAAAATTACAGGAAGAAAAATGAATGAGCGACTTGGTCAATTACATTTTTGGCCTTCTCTTTTATTTATGAATGGAATTTTTATGCCAATGTTTATTCAAGGGTTGGCAGGCGTATCTCGTCGACTTTGGGATGGGGGTCTGGAATATGCCCACGCTGCAGGTGTTCTGCAATGGAATGAATTCATGTCAGTATCAGCTTGGTTACTTGGAGTTTCTCAGATTCCATTTATTATTAATGTTTTTTATAGCTTAAAAGGGGGAGAAAAAGTAGATAATAATCCATGGGAGTCTACTACATTAGAATGGGTAGCGCCATCGCCTCCGTTACCACATGTAAACTTTGAAACTCTTCCTGAAGTTCATAGAGAGGCATATGAATATAGTGTTCCTGGACGCAAGAGAGATTTTACTCCACAAACTGAGCCTAAAAAAGGATAGGAATTATGGAAATCCCTTATACAGTTGATGAAAGGCCCGATACCGGGGTATATAATGCTAAACTAGGTGTTTGGTTATTTTTAGCATCTGAAGTAATGTTATTTGGTGGATTATTTTCTGCATATGTTTTTTTACGACTAGGAGCTGATGTTGGAGCATTTCATGAATGGGGACAAGAATTAAATATTCCATTAGCAACGTTGAATACAATGATATTGATTTCTTCTAGTATGACAATGGTAATGTCTTGGGTTTCGTTAAAAATGAATGATTTTAAAAAGTATAAATTATATATGGCTCTTACTTTGCTTTGCGCTTTATGTTTCTTAGTAATAAAATATTTAGAATATAGTGCAAAGATTCACCATCATATCTATCCTAGTACAAATACATTCTATGCAATATATTTTACTCTTACTGGTCTTCATGGTCTTCATATAATAGGTGGAATGATCGTTCTGTTTTATCTTTGGGGGCCAGGAAGTAATATGTGGAATTCAAAACCAGAACAATTTACAAATAGAATAGAAATCGTAGGACTATACTGGCATTTTGTTGACTTAGTATGGATATTTCTTTTTCCAATTCTATATTTGCTTTAGGAAGGATGTATTAATGAGTAGTGGAAATGATGTAGATATTCAAAATCATATAAAAATTTATATGATGGTTTTTGCTTCATTAGCAGTATTAACTATTGTTACCGTTGCTGCATCTTACCTTGAATTATCTTCTGGAGAGTCAATATTTTTAGCTCTTGTTATTGCATCTGTAAAAGGGTCCTTAGTTGCTTGTTTCTTTATGCATCTTATCTCCGAGAAAGCATTTATCACTTGGATATTGATGCTTACAGCAGGGTTTTTCTTTATTCTAATGTTTGTTCCTTTGGCTACATATATAGATCAGGCGCAAATAGGATGATATCACTTAAGACATTTCATATCTTTTTTATAATAATATCGATTGTTTTGTTAATAGGCTATGGGATGTATGAAATGAACAATCCTTCATTCAATGGATCTTTTTCTTTTGTCCTTGCTATTCTTTCGTTTATTATTGCAGTTGGATTAATTTTTTATTGTAAAAATGTGCTACAGAAATTCAAGATATTATGATTAAATATTGTAATAGAATTTTTATTGCCGTTTATATAATTATGAATGATTATTTATTAGCATGCGCAACATGTTATGGGGCTCCGGATGATCCAGCTTCTAAAAGTTTAAATTACGCCATTATTGTTCTTTTGGCATTTATTGGTAGTGTATTATTGGGATTAATATTTTCTATATTTTCAATAAGAAATAAGAGTAAAGCAATTATTTCAGATTAATAATTTTATGGAGAAATTTTATAAATGATTGATATTCTAAGAAACCTTGGGTTACCAATTAGTATATCATCAAATGGTGCGGCAATAGATGAAACAATTGCTCTGATGCATTGGCTTATGTTAATCTTATTTATTGGTTGGGGAACATTCTTTATTGTTTCTTTAGTCAAATTCAGAAAATCCAAAAATCCTCAGGCAAATTATGTAGGTGTTAAGTCTCATATATCTACAGTTTTTGAAGTTGCTGTTGCACTAATAGAAATTATTCTATTAATAGGTTTTTCCTTTCCAATCTGGGCAAATAGAGTAAATGATGTTCCAACTTCTAATGAAGGTATTATTCATGTTCGTGTTGTTGCTCAACAATATGCTTGGAATATTCATTATCCAGGGCCAGATGGAGTTTTTGGAAATCTAAAATCTGAACTAGTGGATGAAGTAAGTAACCCTATTGGATTAGATCGATCCAGTTTTGGCGCTTCTGATGACTTTTTTACAATCAATCAATTTCATATCCCTGTTAATAAAAAGATTCATAGATTTAAGTTCTATAAAGACGTTATACATAGTTTTAAACTTCCAGAATTAAGAGTTGGGCAAGATGCAATACCTGGGATGAGTATCCCCGTGCATTTTGAAGCTACAATGACATCTGATCAGTTTTTGAAAAAGATGGTTGGTACACCGCGAGAAGGTAAGGGCTTAGAAATATCCTGTGCACAATTATGTGGTCTTGGTCATTATCGGATGAGAGGATACCTGACTGTGGATACTGAAGAAGAATATGATGATTGGTTAAATCTACAGGCCGAATATTTACTTGAAGATAATGAAGAAGATGAATGGGGTGACGAAGAAGACTGGTAGATAATCCTTTAATAGCCTTTTAGCTATTTTATTTATTATTATATCTTTATAAATCATTTAATGTCTTTAGTGGATGTAAGATCAATATCATTTCATATCATTGCTAAAGTACTATCAAAAATACTAGGGTTTTCAATTCTTGTATTAATTTTTGCTGGAGCTTTAGTGAAAAGCCATGAAGTTGGTCTATCGGTTCCTGATTGGCCAACAACATATGGATATCAAATGTTCCAATTTCCTTTTTCAGATATGGTTGGAGGAATATTTTATGAACATGGACATAGAATGATTGCAACGGTTGTTGGATTTATGACTTTGATTTTATCCATCATAGTATATTTGAGTGATAATGATCTTTGGTTAAAAAAATTAACCTTTTCAGCTTTAGGGCTCGTGATTATACAAGGATTATTTGGAGGTTTAACTGTTCTCTTATATCTACCTGCGTATATATCTGTCATTCATGCAATTCTTGCTCAGACATTTTTTGTATTGATAATTTTTATTTCTTTTAGTTTATCAATAAAGGATAAACAAAAACTGGATAACCTATCAGATGTTCCTGATCTAAAAATCCCAGCTTATCTTGTTGCCATATCTATTTATATACAATTAATTCTTGGTGCTATAATGCGTCATACGGAATCGGGACTAGCTATACCAGATTTCCCATTATCTGGTGGCTATATTATACCACCTTTTAATCAATCAATGATTGAAACTATACAATCAATGCATTTTGATGCTGGACTACAGTTTGTCGAATTATATCAAATTATTTTTCATTATTTTCATCGACTAGGTGCATTTATTGTCACTTTATCAATTGGATATTTATCTTTCAGTTTGGTACAATTAAAATTGAAATTTTCAATTGTCCATAAATTAACATTGTCGATTATTCTTTTATTATTGATTCAAATCTTTTTAGGTGCAATGACAATATGGACAGTTAAGAATCCTTTAATTACGAGTTTTCATGTTTTAAATGGTGCAATTATACTTGGCATTAGTGCGTTAATAGTGATACATGTACGACCATTAATTCAAATAAAGTAGATTATAAATGATGAAACGCAGTTTAAAATCACTTTTAGCCATAACTAAATCATATATTGATTTAATGAAACCAAATATTTTGATCATGGTTTTAATTACTAGCATATTAGGATACTATTTAGGATCAGATGGGAGAATAATATGGAGTAATCTAATATGGCTATTAATAGGTACTACTTTTTCAGCAGGTGGAGCTAGTGCATTGAACCAATACCTAGAACGTGAGCAAGACAAGATAATGAATCGCACATGTGATAGACCTATTCCTTCAGGAATAATATCGCCTCAGAATGCACTATTATTTGGGATAATAATAGTTATACTTGGAACAATAGTCTTAGTAGTACAAACCAATCTTCTTACAGGATTCTTATCATTATTAACAGCATTTATGTATGTATTAATATATACACCAATGAAAAGAGTCACCTGGCTAAATACATCTATGGGATCAGTTCCTGGGGCCTTACCACCTATTGGGGGATGGGCTGCTGCAACTAATAGTATTGATTCGGGAGCTTGGATCCTTTTTGCTATATTATATTTATGGCAACATCCTCATTTTTTTGCAATCGCTTGGATGTGTAAAGATGATTATGAAAAAGCTGGATTTAAAATGTTACCTGTAATAGAACCTGATGGTAAACGAACAATACGTCAAATATTATGGCATTTAAGTTTGTTGTTTCCTATTTCATTGCTTCCAGTCCTAATAGGAATGAATGGAAAAATATATTTATTTGGAGCATTGATTATCACTTTATATTATTTTTTATCTGCATTTCCCATGTTGTACAATAAGTCTTACAAGAATGCGTCTAGAATATTGAAAGCATCGGTTCTGTACTTACCAGCTTTGATGATAATTATTATAATAGATAAAGGAATGTGATAATGACTTTCAAACCATGGGTATACTTATCCAGTTTATTAATTATAATTATATTAATTGTAATTTTACAGCCAGATGAAATAGAAGAAGAACTTCCTGTTATTGGTCAAGTACCTTCGTTTGATTTAATTGATCAGGATGGAGAACAATTTACTCTTGATGATTTAAAAGGAAATGTATGGTTAGCTGACTTTATTTTTACAACATGTGCTGGTCCTTGTCCTATTATGACTGAGCGCATGAGCACAGTTCAACACGATCTAGTTGGAATAGATAAACTACAATTTGTATCGTTTACTGTTAATCCTGATTATGATACACCTGAAGTATTAAAAAAATATGCAAAACGATTTGATGCTGATATTAATACTTGGTCTTTTGTTACAGGAAAATACGAACAAATTCAGGAGTTAATTGCAAACGGGTTTAAAATGGGAGATGAGGAGGAAATAGTATTTCATAGTACACGTTTTGCATTAGTTGATCATGAAGGAAATCTGAGAGGGTATTATTCTGGTACAGAACCTAAAGATCATGAAAATCTTACTCGAGATATTCATTCATTAATAAAAGGAATAAAATAATTTGTTATCTACAAGAACTGATGACTTCTGGCTCCGTATAATCTATATTGTATCGGTTCTTGTATCTGCAGCAGTTGCTTTTTTAATACTTGGTCCAAGACCGGATGGGATAGAAGGAGCATTGGATGTAACAAGTCTTCCTAAGGTAAATGCAATTTTAAATGGTTTAACAGGAGTATTGTTATTATATGGATATATATTAATTATTAATAAAAAAAGGCAAGCGCATAAAAACGTTATGCTACTTTCTTTTGCTACTTCAACTGCATTTTTAATTAGTTATATTATTTATCATTGGTTTAAGAGTGGTCCAAAGGAATATATTGGAAACTTACCTATCCTCTATTATTTCATTCTGATTTCTCATATTATACTTGCCGCAATTATTATTCCTCTTGCCCTAATAACATTGTACCGTGGATGGAATGATCATATTGGAAAACATAGGAAGATTGCGAAAATAACTTTACCAGTATGGTTGTATGTATCTATAACAGGCGTTATTATATATTATATGTTATACTGGTAAATCTATCTTTTCAGTATCTATTATATTTTTTACTAAGCCACCAAAATTGCGATCGATTTTAAAACCATGTTTATAGAAAAAATCTTCCTGAAAAAAACCTGCTATAACATATTGAATCCCTTTATTTCTTAACCGGCTAAATAATTCATCCATTAAACGGTTACTCAAATCTTTTTTTCTGTACTTTGATCTAATTACAATCCATTCAAAATGGGCGATACTGTCTTTTTTAGATTGTTTCCAATATACCCCACCCACAAGCCTATCTTTCATATCAAAAATCAATAGAAATTCATGATCACCTTGAAAAATAGGTTCAAGATTTGATTTAATAAGGATTGAATGGAAACGTGCAATTTCCTTAGGGTGAAATGGAGGTCTTATTCTATAGCCATTACCATCTTTATCTTCGCAAAGCATTACAAGATCAATACGGCTGTTATCACCTTCGTTCATTGTCACTAACTCTATATAGTCTGCTGCAGCTAAATGCTTAAAAACTAGATGTGTTAGAAAAAACTTTTCTTCATCTGTTACTTCAATATTTTCATGTATATGATGTAACCTATTTTGAAGATCATCTTCAGTAACTTTTTGAGATCGTAATTCTTTAATTAGATCACCCAATAATTTCTTTAGATTTTCATTTGAATCTTTTAAACAAGTCATCAAGAAAAAACGCACTCTAGTTTCAGGGTATTCTGTTAATAGTTCTCCAAGTTTATAATCCTGATATAATTCTTGTAAGATAGTTGTTCTTGCTTTTAGAGTAGCATTCTGATTTAGTTCAAGCCACCTTTCATATCTTAGTGCAGCAAAAACCATCCTTTTTGTTAACACTCCTTCATTTTCAATTTCAATGAGAAAATCATCTATTCTATTATTGGTAAGCCCATATTTTTTAGCTATTCTTTTTTTATCTGTATTATTATTTACCTCATCTTTGAATTGTTTAATTAATGGGATACCATATTTTACTTTTGTTTCTTGCATAATAACTGAGAATATTAATTCCCAATCAGCCATTCGTTTTAAACCGGTATATTTATTTTCAGTATCATCTATAAAACTTTTATATATACTGAACAAAAGATTAGAAACTTCCGATGTTTCTTCTCTATTTGTTATGGAAATTAGTCTTGTTCCAGAAGCATAATCATGTTCAGGAATGATCAAATTCTTTGGTGAAGGATTTTCAATTTGAACCTTTTTTTCTGAGCGCCACCAAAAATTAATATATGCTGCAGTCCCACTCCAAATAAAGTGAAGCCAACGCATCTGCCATCTATCGGGGGCGGAGTTTTCTTCAATTTCGTCTCTATTTCTTTCAAGATATTGTGATAATGTTTCACCAGGAATATATTCTTCCGTATAAAGATTGTGTTCTGGCCAATAACCTCCAAACTCTTCAACAAACTTTTGACCATGGATAGATGAACCCATAATTATTAACCATTTAATTTCTTCTTCTATAAATTCCTTTTCATGAGTTTCATTAAGATTTATTGCAAAATTATAGGAATCATCATTCTTTGTTTGAACTAGTATTCGCAATACAGTTTTACCATGATCTTTTCTTAATAATGTTATCCAAATTCCTTCAGGATTTATATCATTTAATTCAATTAACCTGTGATTATAAAAAAGAAAGATTGACTCTTTAATTAATGCTGTATTTGTTATTGCTTTAAGTAAAGTTTCTTGTAGAGTTGGTTCAATAAGTTCATCAAATGTAATTACATCTTTCCAATTGTATTCTGTATTATCATTTCTATTTATTGCTAATTTTCTATTTGCTCCAATCCAAGATCTAAATCCATTAATTAGCTTATAATGTTCCTTTTGAGCTAGTGATAATGTCCTTTTTGGACATTCTACTATCTGCCACCAATATAATTCTGATCTCGCCCAAAGATATTTTGTTGGATGCTTAATACCATAATCTGCTATAATTGGTAATAAAATTTGTAAAAATGAAAATTGGACTTTATCAATGGATTTAAGATCCTTTCTAAATTGACCCAGTTGTGATAAGATAGTTTTAAAATGTTCATTATTTAATAAATCTACATTAATTGAAAATTCATTCGTTAATTTTTCATTATGATACTTTTTGAATGTATCATACAATAATTCATAGAATAATTCGCCAGATAATTCGGGTAGTATAGTTTCCATTATTTTTAGTCTAACGGAAACATTTTCATGTTGCCGAAATGATAAAAGAATATCAAAAGCAATCTTTTTTAATTCTTCTCTATTAGATCGTAATAAACTACTATATGTTATAAGACTATTAAGATCTCCATTATATAATTGCGATGTTGATTTATGAAGTTCAAATAGATCAACAGCACTCTCAAATCCATCTAAATCCTTAACGGATTTTGATGAATTATTTTTAGAATATGGAAATTGTAGTTTAATAGAATTGGAATGTTCAAACCGGGTAATTCTAAATACGCTTTTACCAATAAAATCTGTGAAACTATTATTTCCCAGCCATAGTTGTGGACAAATTAATATAGTTTGTAAATCAATAATGTTATCAATCGTATTGTATGTAAAATCACCAATAACTAAGCTATCTTCTATCCATTGAATCTTTATATTCTTTTCATTATTTCTTATTGATAGAATAGAACCATCCCAATGAATATCATTTTTACTTATACCTTTTTCTCTAAGAAGCCAATTAGGTATATAAATCTGAAATTTATTATATGATAAAGTGACATAATTTTTTTGATACATTGGAGATATAATTGTATCAAAGTTTTTTATTATAACTTTTCTTTTAAATGTACCTTTTTGTGTTAGTTCTTCATCATTTACAAATGCGCGTTTTATTATCGCAAAATTGATCACACGTTCATATGGAGAAAGGAAACTATTGACAGATTGAACTAATGAACTATAATATTCTCGGATAGATGAAACGTTATCATTGGAGAATTCTATTGGAAGTGTATCATATTCAGGATAAATAAGTAGAGTATTAAATTCTAAACCATCTCCAACTAAAAAAGCACAACTAACTCCATCAAAATCTTGAAACATATTCTCTATCTTTTGAGGTGAGATTGTTTGTCCTCTAGTATTTTTATAAATTTCTTTTTTACGATCAATAATATATAAATGACCATTCTTCTCTTTAAATATATCACCAGTATGAAACCATCCATTAACTAGAGTTGAGTTATTTGTTTTACTAAAGTAGTATGATGATACATATGGTCCTCTAATAAGCAGTTCGCCATCTTCGGCTAATTCTGTATCAATACCTGGTAAAGGTTTTCCAACAGAATCTGGTTGATAATCATCAGTCGGCGTCATAGTAATTCCGCCAGTTGCTTCAGTCATACCATACCCACTTATTAGATTAATTTTATTATCTTGAAAAAAATGAAACACATCTGGATCTAAATATCCAGCAGCTGATAATCCAAATTTTAGATTATTACCAGTTAACGAAGATATTTCATTCTGTAATTGATCATTATCATCTATTGTATTAATTGAATTAGCATGTTCCATTAATTGAATCCATCTCTTAGGAATGCTAATAAAGATTGATGGTTTAGATACTTGAAAGTCTTTTAACAAGGATTTAAAATATGGTGATTCTGCAAAAGTATAGGTTGCACCCCAAAAAATAGATCCTAATAGTTCAAAGTATCTTCCAAATGTATGATACAAAGGAAGAAAGCATAAGAATACATCATCACATGAAAAGGAGGGCAGTGCTAAAGCTCTTGCAAATCTCTTTGATATAATGTTTTCCTGTGAGAAGACTATCCCTTTTGGATTATCCGTCGTACCTGAGGTATACATAACAGTAGATATATCTTTTATATCACAGTTGTTTATTCTTTTTAAAACATTGATTTCATCATATTCAATTGATTTAGATATAAAATTTTCCCATTGGTTGGCATGAATGATTGCATCGGAATGATCATCTAAATGAAAAATAACTAATGAATTCTGATCAACTTTAGAATCTCGTAAAATTCCTTGAACTGAAACTCCACCAATAAATAGGTGTGTTATTTCAGAATTATTTATAATGAACTCTAAGTGTTCAGCTGTTGTGGTGACTGGTATTGGAACAATTGGAAAATGAAATGATAAACAGGCAAGATCGATCAAGGCACCACGAAATGAATTTTCAGTGAATATTCCAACAACAATGTTATTATTATATTTTATTTCTATATTTGATAGGGCTTGACCAAGCTGTATAATTCTATGCCATATTTGTTTATAAGAATAACTGTCAAAAGTATTTCCATTGATTACTTTAAAGCATTCTTTTTCATCATAATACCGCGCCCGTTGATTAATCAAATGACCTACTGTTAGTGTTGATTTAATTATTAGTTTATGTATTATTTCAAACCATTCATTAACCTTATTTGAACTACAAATTTCATTATTAATAATAGGGAGATGCCCCAATTCTAAAAAATCATGGATTGATTTTTGATTTGCATTTGTTTCAAATAAATCTAATGCTTTTGCTAATAGCTCATCGGCATTTGGTTGGTGGCCAAATATTTTTTCAATATAGCTTAAATGTGCTGATAATGGTTGATTCATCTATTTGAGTTTAATATGAATTTTAAATCAAAAAAAAAGCCCTCTTAAAGAAGGCTTTTTTATAAGATATCTATTAAAGTCCGATTGTAAAAGTTAATCGAGTAACCTGCCCTAATACTCCCATATCAGAAACGGAGTAATCAAGTGTAAAATTATAGGGTATAAATGGAAACATTGTTGATGATAAACCAAAGCCAAATGCTGTTTTACTTTCATATCCATGAGCATTATCTTTATCAAGCATATCAGTCAAATCATCATCAAGATATTCATCATTCGAATCACTAAACTGGATAAACTTATTCTCTAATCCCATTCGAAGAAATAAACCTCCAAGAACTTTAATTTCAAGTCCGCCAGCATAATATGGGTTGTAGTCTCGTGGGTCGTAATAGTCTAAACTAATGGAAGCCTCCACAGCTTCATTCTTTATAAAAGAAGTCGGACCAACGGGGGTAAAAGCTGCACCAAATCGAAAGGACATAGGTAAGGGCCATTCATCTGTTTGAAGCTGAGCAATTACATCTGGGTTGGCATCCTGGTCTAGATATGGATCTGTGTCTACTTTAAGATCAGTACCTCCCAATTTCATTTTCGTGCCAAAGTTTGTTATAGCCATTCCTAGAGATAATCCAGAAAAACCTGTTTGATATTGAGAGCCAACATCAAAACCAAACGCGGTAGCATTGGAAAAAGAGATTGTTTCTCTTACAATCTTACCATGTAAACCAATAGAAAATCGATCAGATATTTTTCTACCAAATCCAAGACCTAGAGCAATATCAGATGCGCGAAAAACGACTTTACTATCTTGGTCAAATTCTGTTGTTTTCTTCATTTCACCCATATCAAGATTATTAAGACTAATTCCCAAATTACCTATTGTTCCAACAGGAATAACTATTCCAAAATAACTGTGTTTCATATCTGCAATCCAATTGTATTGGGAAAGCAAAACCTGTATATCTTTAGCATGAGCTATACCGGCAGGATTCCAATGTAGGGCGGAGGGATCCTGCACATTTGCAGTAAAAGCACCACCAAGGGCCATTCCTCGACTACCTATACCTATTTTTAGAAAGTTAGCTGCAGATGTACCAGTATTATCAAATTGTGCAAAGATACCACAGTATATAGTAATAAAAGTTATGATTATGTTCTTCTTCATTTTATCACCGCAAGTTTACCAGTGAACTCTTGATCATTCGAGACTACATGAAATATATAAACCCCAAAAGATACTTCCTGGTTATTATAGGTTCGTAAGTCCCAGGCTTCAATACTAGGACCCCTATATCCAGGACTATTCACATCGTGTTCAATTACCTGTACTAACTCACCAGCCGTATTAAAAATTCTTATCAAACAATTTTCAGGTAAGCCCATAAATTGCACTTCTCTAATAAATGCTATATGTTCATATACAGATGTAGCATTATATGGATTTGGAACAACCACTATTTCATCAAGGTCACCTTTACTAACTAAATAATTATCTGCAGTTGTTTCAATAGTGTAAGAATCTCTTCCAGCTAATAATGGATTGCGAAAATATACTTTGAATTCATCACCTTCTGTGAAACGAGAATCGTTCTTATTGAATTGAAGCATCCAACCAATATTGGTATTACTATACCAATCTGTTAGGCCTGTGCCAGTATAATCTTGGTATAAAGGCATAACAAAGAAATTCTTTGTAAATTTATAATGTCCAGGATTTTCTGTATCTTCATCAAATATTGGTTTTGACCCTGCTGCCATATAGACAACCGCATCAATTTGTTTATTATCCTCGGTGGACCAAACTTCAAATGGGATATCAACAGTTTCTATAGTACTAACTTGTGCATTAAAGTATGTTGCCACTGAACCACCAGATGTAAATCGAAATTCAATATCTTTCTGAAGCAAGTGAGCGTCTGGTCTTGCAGATGGTTTTGGATCAAGCGGCGTATTTTCTACAAAACCAGCCCATGTTCCATCATTTGAGCTTGCATTAATTCCACTGAATAATATGGAAGTTGCAGTATCCTGATTGACCGTTTGTTTCACAGAGTCATAGCTAGACAAATTCCATGAAGCAGTTGTAAACATAGGTACAAACCCATCAATTACATGCTTTAACTGGCCTGATTCTACATCTGTCTCCTTTGAAACAACTGTATCACCCGTTGAAGTATTTATCATACTCCAAGAATTAATAGTCAATGTATCGCCAATTGTTTGTTCATCAATTATGACATTATAGCTATATCCTTTACTGTTAAAATCATGGGCTGATAAAGAATCACCTCGAAATTCTAACGAAAATACATCAGCTGGGATTAAATGTAAAATAGCATCTGAATCTCCAGAAGAATGTATTGCCATATCTGGAACAGAACCCTTGATGTATCCTGACGCTTTCTTTTGAGCTACAACTGCAACTGTATTATCATTATCACTATAGAATGCATTTTTTGCCTTTGGATTTTCCATAGGATCAACCGGAGCACCAGCCCAATCGTCAATACCATCATAAGCTGAAACAGCATACCAATATTCATAGCCACTAATAATATTATTATCAACATATGAATATTTTACCCCTGAATTAGAACCAAGATTATAATAAATTAGAGGGTCAGTCATTACATGTGGACCACTTTGATTATCATCATAATCATATATCGCTAATGGTTTGTAGAAATCTGTGGGATCTCCATTCACATCTGTAATAACCGTTCCCCAAGTATTTCCTCTATCTGTGCTGCGATATACCCGATATCCTTGAAATGCATTATTACCTGTGACAGGATCTATGGAATATTCACTGCGATCATCCCACATAAGGACAACTCTCCCATCATCAACTGCAGTGTTCACAATTGGTTGATCAGGAGGCTTTGGAGTAGCACAATTATTATTATAAAGTGATTGAAATAACTTTGCATTCCTAGTTAAATCAGTTTCATTTATTCCAACAAAATCTGCAAATGTAAATATTACTTGTTCACCTGGCGCAACAGTCATTGGCCCACCTGCAATTACCCATGTGATATCTGGCCCGTAACTATATGGCTTTTGGTAACTATCAGAAGGGCGAGGTTGAATATTTTGTGGTGTTTGAATTCCACCAGTCATCTGCTCATTATATGCTTGTGCATCACTCTGAGCATCTTGACTATATTCAAATGTGTAAAAAGTGCTTACGCCATATGTAGAATCAGTTCCATCACTATTGAATTTAGTTAAGTCAAGAAATTTAGCTCCAATCCACCCAACACCAGATGTTAGATATCCTTGTGCTGCATCATCAGCATCATATACAATAGCAAAATTTTCTAAAAGATGAGCATCAGATGTATCAACTAATTTTTCGGCAATATGAGGGTCATTTTCTGTAATTAATAGAGCCATATCATCTGTCCATTCAGCGCCTCCTTGTTCTGGCGCATCTGGATCGCCTGCAATTCCCATATATAAATCTTTAAGGGTATCCTTACCAACATTGGTCATTTTTTGAATAAATATTAAACCATCATTACCAAACGTACTGGAATAATTTAAAACCCATATATCAAATCGAACATTTAATGGACCCACACCCTGATTGCTTTCAAATGTATTTCCTTCTTGAGGGTCATTATCTGTAACCACGAAATATGCTTCTCGATCAGCCTGAACTCCTAAGCCACAGGGAGCATCAGGGAATCCATCTGGCCCAAGTTCTGGCTCAATTCCCGGGAAATATAGTGTGTCTGAAGAACCATCAGCATTAAAAATTACTGACTCAAAAGTACCAGTAGGATCTGTCTCTCGAGGCCAAAGGACAGGCCAAGATTCTGGAACATCACTAAATGCTATTCCTACATTATTATCTGTATCTGAATAACCAGCATCATATCCTGGTAATGGTTCAAATTCCTCTTCATGATCGCGAACACTTCCACGCACACCAACAGCTACAGATGGTAAACCATCAATTAATGCACCAACCATTGGTGATTGTGTCCAATAATATGTACAACACCCTGTTTTTGCCATGCTTCCTGCAGGAAATTCATGGTTTAATCCCCAGCGATCATATCCATAGATTGCTGCATTAGACATACGTAAAACCATGTTGCCCTTATCTAATACGGATAACTTGCGATCTGCATAACCCATCGATCTATTTAGTCTTTCTGGCATTCTACCTTTTGCAGGTGCTACGTAATAATCATAATAATCTCTTTTAGAAATATTTGGTATTTCCTCAGAATAGATATTACTCGATAATAGAAACGATATAAGAAATAAAATTTTATATTTATTCATAATTATAGCCTCACTGTAATGCCAAGTTCAATATGTCTTGGTGCTTGCCAATAGTAGGGACGATGCATCCACATTGGAGATGTATTTGGATTTGTTGATTCTGATGGCGTCCCGGTATCAGTAAATACATTATAGATATTTGATCTATCAAGCAAATTATCAATATCTGCATATACCCTTAAGTTGGCAGACTTAAGAGATAAATCATAGTATGCTCTCATATTGACAATGGAAGTACTAGGCATTCTTGCAGAATAGGGATCATCAATTGGCCTCCCTCTTGCATCTGTTGGAGTGTAGGGCAGGCCGCTTCCATAATTTCCAATGAGATTTAATCCAAATCCTTTTGGATGTTGGTAATCAATGCCATAATTAATTACATGAGTTTGATCCCATGACATATTAAAAGTTCTATTATAGTCTCTCCATCCATAAACTGAGGCAAGGTATGCGACATCCCAATGGAAATTATCATTTGGAGCACTACCTTCTGCTTTAGACAAAGTATAATTTGCATACCAAGCTAGATTGTTTTTGAAATTCTTTCTTATTTCAAGTTCAAATCCCCGCACATTTGCATAGTCATGATTTTCATATAATGAATATTGAGCTGGATCTGCATCATAAATAGTTGCAGAGATTAGATCATATATATCCTTGTAATAGACTGTCATACTCATAATATAAGTTTCAGCAATAAATGACCTAAAGCCGAACTCATATTGGACAGTCTTTTCTGGACGAACATTTGGACTTCCGATTGCAGGGATATAAAAATCTGCCGTATTCACTGGAAATGGAGAATATGAATTCCCGAAATTGAAGTTATCAACATTAATTCCAGTCAAACCTGGCGCTAGACCACTGGCTCCATTTGAATTTGTATAAGCGTAAGCACTACTCAGGTTTGGATAATCAAAAAAGTGTCCGTAACTAGCATGGAATGCTATATTATCTGTAATTGGATAGCCAAATCCAATTCTTGGGCTCCATTTCTTCTTATAGCTAGCCCATTTAGCTGCCTCAAAAATATAATTTCCATCACTATCAGTGGCAGGGATTCCTTCACCATCAAGGGCAGCATAACCCCAATCAGCTTGTTGCATTTCCTCCTCACTTAATTGACTTAGATCAGATGGTTGGTATGCTTGATCATTATATTCATATAATAATTTCCTGCTTGGATCAGGGTATCGTGAGTTTGGATCAAGTGCATCATAACGCAATCCAACATTAATTATAAATTCTTTGTACTCCATTTTATCTTGTATGTAAAACGATGCTTCTTTGGGCTCAAACTCATACATAACCCAGCTAGCATCCGAAGTATTTCCAAAGGGACCTCCACCAATTGCATTACCAGAAAAATTTGCTATTTTATGCTTTTTATTATCAAAACCAGTTTTAATTTGGTGTACATCATTCACTTGCCAGGTAAGCTCTGCTCCATATTCATTATAACTGGTTCCATACCATTGATAATCATGATATGTGGAATACCCATTTCGAATTGTATCACCAAAAAAATTAACGACAGGATAGCTTCCATAAAATTCATAGTTTGATGTTCCATCATAGGCATCACCTTCTCTAAGCCTAGGATCTACACCTACACTATACGATCCGTCACTATCCATATCAATATACGGTTCAGCATCAGGTACACCATCACCATCTGCATCCATTAATATTGTCCAACTTCCATCGCCATTCCAATCATTGTAGTACTCTCCATCATCCCATATTCCATTACCATTACTATCTTTCCAATATTCAGCTGCACCAAATGGGCTGTACTGCCCATCGCCATTCCAATCAGCATAAGGTTCTGCATAGTAACTAAACCAATTCATATTATTTCCAGCAACTACAGTTCCGGGAATATAGTTTTCCCAATCAGATGGTATTTCTATTTCTTCACCCCAAAGCTGATGTTTTTTATTTAATAGTGGTTTATAACCATTATGACGATCCCGTGAATAGTTTTGTGCTTTTACCGTTAAGGACATTTTATCACTTATTGCATAGTTTAATTTAAAATTAGTCTGTGCTGTTGTTCCAAATGATGTAGAATAGCGGTCAGGTAGCTGTCTGTAAGACATGCTAAAACCCTTTCCTTCAGACTCGTAATAATTTGATCCTAAAGTAATCTTTGCATTCTTGATTGGTTTAATAACTAATTTTCCAGTTACTCTTTGGTAATTATTAAAAGTACCCGTTTCTTCCCATGCACCCTTTTTTAATTCTACAGTATCAGTTATACCATTCGCAGTTATATCTGCCATTGCATATGTATCTTCTCCATCATCGTAGATACCATCACCATCTATATCAACAGTTAAAACATCGCGTGGGAGTTGATTTTTCCATAGATTACTTTTTGATTGATTAATATCAGCAGTAAAATTGAAATTTGCAATTTTACCCATTCCAGGAATTACTGGTCCACTAACATTGATTATATTCCTACTTGTACCCCAATTATTTTTCTTACCACCAAATCCATCCGTGGCTGTAGTTACGCCCGCATGATATTTTGGGGTTCCTTCTTTTGTGACAATATTAACAATACCACTCATTGCTTTACCATATTCTGCATTGAAAGCACCTGTTATTAATGATAATTCTGATATGGCATCTTTTGCTATATCCATGCTCATTCCACCAAATAGAGCATTCTCAATAAGAAATCCATCAACTAAATATGATATTTCTCCAGTACGACCACCACGTAAATGAATACCGCCATCAGCATTGTTGTTTTCAACAACACCAGCCATAGTTGTCATAATTTCATCAAATGAGTTTACAGGCATATTAATAATATCCTCATCTTCAACGGTAGTTGTGGTAGCAGTCTGATCTCTTACAATTGGAGGTCTTTTTGCTTCAACTATAACTTCTTCACCTTCAACTGCGGATACTTCCATATCAAAATTGACTATGGTAGTATGATCTGCATTCACCCGAGTATCTGTTACGTTAATTATTTTATAACCAATATATGATGCGGTTATTGTATACGATGCCGCAGGAACATTTAAAATAATATATTTGCCTTCAGCATCTGAAGCTCCCCCCATAGATGTTCCTTGAAGTAAAATATTAACTCCAGATAATACTTCACCAGTTTGAGAATCAGTAATTTTCCCAACTATTTTGCCAGTATCACCTGCAATTAATAGAGAAAAACAAAGGAATAAAGGATAATATAATTTTATATTCATAGTCTAGTTCCTTCCAACTATTAATAATATATTTAAGACAATTTAAATAAATTTAATAAATAGAGGTTTAAATAAATAATTATTGATTATAAAATATTCACATTGAGGATATGGCGCCCTTGATGTAATTTATATTTAATTTTCTTTTTAGGAGAAATAAATGTCAAGTAATAATGGAATAGATAAGAGACAGCAAGTTTTATTTTCTCAAGCAGAAATAAATAAAATGCTTGAGTCTGTGCCTTCGAATATTCGCGGTTATATTGATAGTTTACAGAATCAAATATCAAATATGTCTGCTATTGGCTTAGCTCTTTCAAAAGAGAGAGATATGGGCAAATTATTGGAAATGATTTTGCTAGAAGCAAAAAGGATTTCTAATGCTGATGGCGGGACATTATATATGATGACAGATGATCTAAGACTAAGATTCTCTATTATGATTACTGATTCACTTGATGTCCATATGGGTGGAACATCTGGAAAAGAAATTCCATTTTATCCGGTCAAATTATATAATGACGATGGAAAACCTAATGAAAGCATGATTGCCGCAAATGCAGGTATAAATGGTAAAACAATTAATATACCTGATGCTTATAAAGCAAAAGGGTTTGATTTTTCTGGAACAAAAGCTTTTGATGAAAAAACAGGTTATCGATCAAAGTCTTTCCTAACGGTACCATTAAAAAATCATGAAGATGAAATAATTGGTGTGCTTCAATTATTAAATGCACAAGATATAAAATCAAAAAAAGTAATTTCTTTTTCTGATAGAATACAAGAAAGTGTGGAAGCCCTTTCAAGCCAAGCTGCAGTAGCAATCACGAATAAAAATTTAATTAAAGATCTAGAAGTATTATTTGAATCATTTATTAAGTTAATTGCTTCAGCAATTGATGCAAAGTCTCCTTATACGGGAGGTCACTGCTCACGTGTACCAGAGATCACCATGATGCTTGCTGAATCAGTTAATGATATTAATGAAGGACCGTTTGCAGGAATTCAATTTTCCGATAAAGAAATGTATGAATTAAAAATTGCAGCGTGGCTACATGATTGTGGAAAAGTAGCTACTCCAGAGTATGTTGTTGATAAGAGTACAAAATTGGAAACAATCTTTGACAGAATTCATATTGTAGCTACTCGTTTTGAAGTTATTAAAAGAGATGAAGAAATAAAATTTCTAAAAAAACAATTATCTATACAAAAGAAAAATCATTTGTCTGATGTGAATAAAAAAGAAGCTATAAAAAAAGCGAGAGTTCTTTATTTAAAAAAGATCAAACAATTAGATGAAGATAAAACTTTTATTGAAGAGTCAAATTTTGGTGGGGAATTCATGTCTCAAGATCGAAAAGATAGAGTTGAAAAAATTGCCTCATATCGTTATAAAGATAATGGAAGCGCTAAATCATTTTTAAGTGATGATGAAGTTTATAATCTATGTATTAGTAGAGGAACGTTAACTGCTGAGGAAAGAAAAGTTATTAATGATCACATTGTAGTTACGATTGAAATGCTTGAACAGCTTCCTTATCCGAAGCATTTAAGGAATGTTCCTGAATTTGCAGGGGGACATCATGAAAAGCTTGATGGAACGGGTTATCCAAAAGGGTTGAATCATGCAGAAATGTCTGTCCAAGCAAAAATTATGGCAATTGCTGATATTTTTGAGGCTTTAACAGCAAGAGATAGGCCTTATAAAAAAGGTAAAACTTTGAGTCAAGCAATGCGAATATTGGGCTTTATGAAGAATGATGCTCATATAGATGCAGAATTGTTTGATGTTTTTGTTAAAGAAAAGATTTATCTCAAATATGCTGAGGGCTTCTTAGATCCAGAACAAATTGATGAAGTAAAAGACTAGTATTTAATTAATTGTTATTACTATTATTTAACATATCATGACTGTTGATATATTTATTGTTTTATTTGTTATTCTATTGGCGTTTATTTTATTCGTTAGTGAATTATTGCCAATGGATGTTGTTGCTTTAATTGTTTTAAGCTTATTGTTAGTTACAGGGCAACTTAATCCAAGTGAAGGGGTTTCAGGTTTTTCTAATCCCGCAGTGATAACAATTGCTATTCTATTTGTATTAAGCCATGCCTTGCAAAAATCAGGTGTTTTAGAATATCTAGTTGTTAGAATAAATCGACTTGTTAACAAATCATTAATTGGTGGGTTGACAATTTATTTGATATCTATAGCATTTTCATCTGCCCTAATAAACAATACTGCAATCGTAGCTATATTTATGCCAGTTACAATTCGAATGGCTGAAAAGTACCATATAAGTCCATCAAAAGTTTTAATGCCATTAAGTTTCTCTGCTATACTGGGAGGCACTTTAACATTAGTGGGTACTTCAACAAATTTAATTGTTAACTCAATCTATATTAATAGTGGAGATTACACTCCATTAGGTATGTTTGAATTTTCAAAGTATGGGATTTTTATTTTAGTTATCGGGCTAATTTATATAATCTTTTTCGCTTATCGATTTCTCCCATCAAGGACTGTTACCTCTAGTTTAACTAAGAGTTATCATATGGGTGGATATTTAACAGAGTTTAAAATTGGAGAAGGGTCACCTTTAATAGGAGCAACTACTCTGGATAGAGGAATAAATAGAAATTATGATATAACAATTTTAGGTATTCAAAGAGGAAAGAAACTTCTTTCAAAAAATCTAAGAGAGACACCTTTAAAAGAAGGGGATATATTGCTAGTTCGAGGTTCAGTCGAAAATTTCTTTCGCATGAAAGAAGTAGAACAAGTTTTTATGTTAACTGATGAAAAGCTGAATCAGGAAGAATTAATCAAGGAAGAAAACTTGCTCGTTGAGTGCTTAGTTACTAATCAGTCAGATTTAATTGGTAAGTCATTAAAGGATACTAACTTTCGCCGAAGGTTTGGAAGTTTTGTTTTAGCTATTAGACGTGAGGGAGGAATAGTAAAGAAGAAAATAGCCCATGTAATTGTTAAAGCTTTTGATACCTTATTGATTTATGGATCTAAAGAAAAAATTAAAGAAATGCGAGATTCTGGTGGATTTATTTTATTAACACAATTGGATAGATCTCTTAGAAAGCATCGTTTTTGGTGGTTAAGTATTGTTGTTATTGTATCCGTAGTTTTATTAGCTGCTTTATCTATTATGCCAATTTTAAAAGCTGCAATTATTGGTTTAGCAATTATCCTGATGTTTAAAGTTATTTCACCTCTAGAAGCATATAGTGCTATTAATTGGCAGATTATTGTTTTGATTGGCTGTCTGATTCCACTAGGAATAGCGATTGAGTCTAGTGGAACTGCAAAATTAATTGGAGATACTTTAATTAATTTATTACAAAATGTACCTATTGATAAGCAGGCAATATTTTTATTGGCAATGATATATTTGATATCAATGATTTTAACAGAAGTTTCTTCAAATGCTGCAACAGCAATTATTATGACACCAATAGCCATATCTGCATCTACCAAACTTGGATTAGATCCGAGACCATTTATTTTTGCAATATGTTTTGCTGCCTCAGCATCATTTATTACACCAATTGGTTATCAAACAAACCTAATGGTGTATGGCCCAGGTGGTTACAAATTTACAGATTATATTAAGATTGGTCTTCCTTTATCAATTACGTTGTGGATTATGGCAATTCTCTTGCTCCCAAAATTGTGGCCATTTAATCCAATTTAATTATTTTTGTTTTTTTCTATTTCCATAGAACATTAATCATAAATTCGCAGTCATGGATCTCGAGCAAAAAGAAGGATCGCGCTTAAATCAGTTTCTTTCAAATCCCTCTAAAGCATTATGGACTTTGGCTATTCCAATCATGGCAGGTATGGGCATCCAAACATTCTATAATATAGTAGATATGATATTTATTGGAAAATTAGGTGGAGAAGCTATTGCAGGAATAGCATTTAATATGCCACTTTTTTTTCTTGCCCTAGGTTTAACTATGGGCTTGGGTACAGGTGTAACAGCTTCGATCGCAAGGTTTATTGGTAAGAATGATAAATCGGGTGCTGATAATAGCGCTGAACACGCAATTGCAATTGCAATTCTAATCAGCTTAATATTATTTATCGTTATCATAACATTTGGAAAAAAAATATTATTTATTTTTGGTGCCTCTGGTTCAATACTTTCTTTGGCTTGGGATTATCTTAGAGTATTGAGTATTGGGCTTCCATTTATGGTATTTTCAGGTTTCTTTCGTTCTATTTTAGCAGGAGAAGGAGATATGAAACTTCCTATGTTAGTTGCAGGATTAGGAACTATTTTAAATATAATACTAGATCCATTATTTATTTTTGATTTAGATAATTTTGGAGGAATAGGTCTTGGAATGGGCATAAAGGGTGCCGCAATGGCAACAGTAATTAGCCAATGTATTGTTTTCTCTGTATTTATTTATATGTTATTTGTAAAGGAGCATGCATATATAACTTTTCGTATTAAAGATTTTTCATTTTCTAGCGTGATTATATGGGATATAATTAAAGTGGGTTTGCCTGCATCTCTTTCTATGATTGTCATGGCTATTGGACAGGGAGTTTTTAATAGAATATTAATTTATTTTTCAGCGGATACTGTTGCAGCTTATCAAGTAGCAGGTCGAATAGATATGCTAGTTTTCTTACCAATATTTTCTATAGCAGCATCATTGACTACTCTTGTTGGTATGTTTTATGGAGCAAAGAAATTTGATATTTTAAGATATACAGTTAAATATGGTATTATTGCTGCATTTTCAATAACAGTAATAATGTCCTTTCTACTTTATATATTTGCTCCAAATGTTATAGGGTTTTTTACATCAGATATTGCAATAATTAATGTAGCAGTAACATTTTTAAGATTATTTGCGTTTGTGTATCCCTTAATTGCTGTTGGAATAACTACAGGACGTGTACTTCAGGGGTTAGGAAAAGGATTGCCTGTATTAGTAATTACAATAATAAGAGTATTAGGAGTTTCAGCGCCTTTATCCTTATTCTTTATTTTTAAATTGGGAAAGTCCGTAGAGTGGGTATGGTATGCAATGATGATTTCCACAGGAGTTGCATTTATAATTGCTTGTTATTGGTTATTTATATCGATGCGTGAACTAAATAAAATGGAATTAACATGAGTCTACTAAATAGTAAACAAATAAATGATGAATTAAATAATATGGATGGATGGGTATTTGAAAATAATAGAATAACCAAATCCTATCATTTTGATAGTTATATGGGTGGAATAAAATTTGTAAATATATTAGCTGAGAAAGCTGAAGAAGTAAATCACCATCCAGATTTAGTTGTGGGGTGGTGTGAAGTCTCTGTTAGTTTTACATCTCACGATCAGGGTGGAGTTACATCTGCTTGTATTGAAATGGCTAAAACTGTTGAAAAATTATAGTTTTTTCTTTATTTATAACCGATGATTTATTTATTGGTAATTGATTTGTAAATTATTTGATTACTGAAAATACATATGTCAACTGATAATATTATTGGGAAAAAATATGAAGCTGATTATGAAATCAGTTTTGAAAAAATAAAAGAATTCGTTGAAGTAATGGGAGATAAAAATCCCCATTATACTGATCGTGAATTTGTAAAATCTCTAGATGGGGGACATCCATTTGCCCCTCCCACCTTTGCAGCAATTTATTGCCAACCAGCATTAAAGAATCTTTATTTCGATTCTGAATTTTCGAAATTGGTTCCCAGATTAGTCCATGGTGAACAGGAATATAATTTTGGATATCCCGCTCGTGCTGGCGATCTTATTCATACAACTGCTGAAGTAGTAGAACATTTTAATAAAACAAATCGTTCTGGAAAAGTTAACCAGATTATAGAGATTATGACTACCTCTATAAATCAGAATGATAAGTTAGTTTGTACTGCAACTTATAGATTAGTTATAAGAGGAAAATAATGGCGATTAAAGATAAATCAAAAATTAGAATTGGTAAGTACATGCCATATTTTTATGCTGGTGCAAGCTTAGATTTTAATCTTATTCATATTGATCGTGAATTTGCACAAGCAAATGGTTTAACTGATATTATTCTTCAAGGTATGTGCACAATGGGTCTAACAGCAAAACACATTATTGAAAATGATCACCCTTCCAAAATGAAAACTTTCAAAGTTCGTTTCTTACATCCTGTATTACCAGGAGATGAACTCAATTTTGAAAGTGAAATAAATGATGCTGAAATTGATGTAGAAGTAACCAATCAAAATGGTAATAGAGTATTGAGAGGGAAGGCAACAATAAGATGACAGATGTTTTCACAGGCATTAGCCAAGAGGTAATTAGCGGGATTGCATTGGGGTCAATATATGCTCTTATTGCTTTGGGATTTACTATGATTTATAAAGCCACAGAGGTAGTTAATTTTGCTCAGGGTGATTTAATGATGGTTGGCGCATACGTCAACTTCTTTTTTGTATCTACTTTCTTATCTAATAGTGGAGAGCCAAGCGCATGGACCTTTATAGTGGCATTGGCTTGCAGTATAATTTTTTCAGTTTTATTTGGTTTTTTTCTTGATTTCATTATTAATAGACCATTGAAAGATCAACCAATCTTTTCCGTAATAATGGCTACTCTAAGTTTAGCCATAATTATGCGCGCATTGGTTGCAATGATTGCTGGACCCATTAGCTTAATGCCAATCTCACCATTTGGTGATAGTTCGATATTAATTGGGAATATAGTTATATCTGTTCTTGATATATTTATTATTGCGAGTGCAATTACTTTAGTTGTCATTTTTTATTTTATTTTTCATTATACAAAGTGGGGGATAGCAATGCAGGCGACATCTGAAGACCCAGTTGCTGCACAACTGATGGGTATCCCCATTAAAAAAATATATGCGTTGGTATGGATCTTTTCTGCGTTAGTAGCAACACTAAGCGGTGTTTTACTGGCACCAAGAATTGCATTATTAGACACATCGATGGGGTTTTTAGGATTAAAAGCATTTCCTGCAGCGGTTTTAGGTGGTTTTGGATCAATTCCAGGAGCAATTGTAGGTGGAGTGATTCTTGGGGTAATTGAAACTATCAGCTTGGGAACTTTATCATTTCATTTTGAATGGATTAAAGAAATCAATGATATTATTGCGTGGTTTGTACTTATTGCAGTATTAATGATAAAGCCAAACGGTTTATTTGGAGTTGAGAAAGTGAAAAAAGTCTAATGAAAGATCGCTATGACCATGAGAATCTTTATTGGATTCCCATCCTAATTATTTTTGTTTTCTTATTACCTGTTTTTTTAAAAGGCGTTTCTTTTAGTTATAAATATTATTTATTCGTTCTGAATTTGGCAGGTATCTATATCATATTAAATGTAGGATTAGATCTTCTTAGCGGGTTTACGGGGCTTGTATCTTTAGGTCATGCTGCATTCTTGGCGGTTGGGGCTTATACATCAGCTATATTGGTTGATCAGTTAGGAGTCCCTTTTTCATTATCGTTAATATTTTCGCCAATTATTGTGGGTTTGTTTGGGTTTATAATTGGTTTTCCTGCTTTGAGAATTTCAGGTATGTACTTAGGCCTTACAACGATGGGTTTTGGGTTTATTGTTAAAAGGATTATTATTTCTTTTCGTGATTGGACTCAAGGATCAGCAGGGTTAGAAGTGTCTTCTCCAGTACTTTTTGGATATACGATTAAATCAGATTGGGATAATTATTATTTGATATACACGTTTGTAATTGTGGCTATTATAATCGGACGTCGGATTGCGACATCAAAAATAGGTAGATCTTTTATGGCGATAAGAGACTCGGAACAAGCCGCTGAGGCTTCAGGGATAAATTTATCCCAATATAAAATGTTAGCATTCTTTATTTCCGGTCTATTTGCCGGGCTTGCCGGAGTATTATTTGCCCATACCAGCTCATTTATTTCTACAGACCATTTTGATATATTGCTATCAATATATTTTATAATTATGGTGCTTGTTGGCGGTGCAAGCTCTATTTATGGAGCAGTTCTGGGATCTTTATTTATTGTATTATTAGATAATTTGTTTGTGCCATTAATTGAAGATCAAATTCAATTAATATTCAATACGCAGGCTGGTGATATTCAATCATTGATTTTCGGACTTATTATGTTTTTGTTTATTATATTCCAACCCATGGGTTTATATGGTATGTGGCTTAAAATGCGCATATATTGGAAATTATTTCCCTTTAATCCAAGACAACGATTTACGTAATAATTAGGAGGAGGAGTTATTATGAGAAAAATAATAGGGGTTCTTATTGTAATTGGACTATTTGGTACAGGTTGTGTAAAGCGCGCACCATCACCAGGTATTACAGAATCAGAAATTCTTATTGGTAATGTTCAAGATCTTAGCGGTCCAATGAAGGAGCTAGGTGCGATTATACCCAATGGATCAAATATGTATTTTAGATATATTAATGATCAAGGTGGTGTACATGGAAGAAGTATTAAAATGCTTATTGAAGACCATCAGTATAATCCGCAAAAGGCAGTTGCAGCTACAAAGAAGCTGATTGAAAAAGATCAAGTCTTTTGTATGTTTCAAGTTATTGGTACATCTCCATGTGAGGCTATTCGACCAATCTTAGCAGAAACAGGCACACCTTTAATAGCGCCAGCTACCAATTCTGGTACAATGTCTGATTTAACAAAGCAAGCTGGTGATTTGATTTTTCACACGGACACTGGATATGATAGACAAGCAGAAATACTAGTCGATTATATTATGGGAAAGAATTCGGATGCTAAAATTGGATTGGTATATCAAGATGATGATTATGGACAGAACGTACTTTTAGGGATATCCAGAGCAGAATCAAAATATGGCGTAACAGTTCAAAAGGAATCATACCAACGTGGAGCTGTTGACTTTAAAGGTCAAACTATGAATTTATTAAAAGGTGCTTTAACAGATGTTATTATTGCTGGAATCGTTCGAGAACCTGTGGTTATTATGAAAACCGCAGAAGCAATGAATTTTAAGCCAAATTTTTATGGTACTGGTCCAACTATTGATGCCAGAGTTGGAAAAATGGCGGGATCAGCTGGAGAAGGATTCACAGCTACATACTGGGCATATATGTGGAGTTCTGATAAAGCAGGTCCAAAATTATATAGAGAGCTTTGTGAAAAATATGATATTCCTCAGCCTTATATTGGATTGTATCATTATTATGGATTTGCTACGGCTATGCTTTTAGTTGAAGGTCTAAACCGCGCTGGGAAAAACCTTACCCGTAATAGCTTGGTTAAGGGCTTAGAGTCATTCGATGAATGGAAATCAGATACATTTCCACCTATTACATATAGTCGAAATGATCATGCAGGGGTAGATAAAGTAAAACTTGTTCAAATGCAGAATGGCGAGCAAGTCGTCATTTCTGATTGGCTCGAATAAAAAAATACTTAGCATATTAGGGCTTTGTGAGAACAGAGCCCTAATTCTTTTATGACAGATCTCATTATTGATGGTTTAACAATGCGTTTTTCTGGTTTGGTTGCGCTTGATGAGGTTTCCTTTTCAGTAAAAGAAAACGAAATTTTTTCTCTTATTGGACCTAATGGCTCTGGTAAAACAACATTATTTAATTGTATAAATGGATTTAATAAACCCCAAAACGGAACAATACATTTTTGTGGCAATGATTTATTAGATAAGAAGACTTATCATATTATTAAATCTGGAATATCACGTACGTTTCAAAATGTGCAGAACATTCCATTTATGACAGTATTAGATAATATCCTTTTAGGGGCAAGTAGTAGAATTGATACGCTAGGAACACTTAAGAGGTGGATAAGTAGAGATCAAAGAAAAATTGAAGAATCGATGGCTCTTGAAATCATGGACTTTTTAGGGATTGCAAATTATGAGCAAAAATTTATGATGGGACAACCATTTGGTATTCAAAAGTTAGCTGAAATTGCAAGAGCTCTCGTATCAAAACCAAAATTAATTTTACTAGATGAGCCAGCTGCTGGAATGAATGATCAAGAGACAAGAGAAATAGCAAATATTATAAGAGACATAAGGGATGAGCTTGGAGTTACTGTTTTATTAGTAGAGCATGATATGAACTTAGTCATGAGTATTTCGGATCAAATTTGTGTCTTGGAATCAGGAAAAGTTATTTCTCTAGGGGAACCGCATATTGTTAAAGATGATCCTAAAGTTATTGAGTCATATTTAGGAGAACCTCTTGATGCTTAAACTAGTTGGAGTTGAAACATACTATGGGAAAATAAAAGCACTACATGGAGTTTCACTTAATGTTGAAGAAGGTCAGCTTGTAACAATTTTAGGAGCAAATGGAGCAGGTAAGTCAACAATATTAAAAACTATCAGCGGATTGGTTGAACCAGAAAATGGGACCATTCATTTTAATAATATTCGAATTGATAGAAAAGATCCAGAAAAAATTGTTTCTATGGGTATTAGCCATGTTCCTGAATGGCGAAGGATATTTCCAGATTTGACAGTGTATGACAACTTATTTATGGGAGGATTCTTAATTAAGGAAAAAGAATTGTTAAGAGAAAGAATGGAAGAAGCTTATATACATTTCCCTATATTAAAAAAACGTAAAGATCAATTAGCTGGTACATTAAGCGGTGGGGAACAACAAATGTTAGCGATTTCTCGTGCATTAATGATAAAGCCTAGATTATTACTACTAGATGAACCATCAATGGGCTTATCACCATTATTAGTTCAAGATATTTTTGCTACCATAAAAGAATTACATCAATCAGGTGTTACGATATTATTAGTTGAACAAAATGTCAACCATGCGTTAAAAATTGCAGATTACGGTTATGTATTAACAACAGGAAAAATTTTCTTAAGTGGCACATATGATGAGTTAATAAAAGAAGAAAAAGTACGCGAACAATATTTAGGAGAAGGGAAATATACTCGTAGAGAAAAACTATGGGGCGGATAATGGATATGATGGGTAAACCGGATACTAATATAGTAAATACAGTACCAAAATTATTTTGGTACAATGTAAAAAATTATGGAAATGATATTACGATGTGGCGGAAAAATAAAGGTATATGGGAGAGTCACACTTGGAATGATTATGGAAACTGGGCAAGAGAATTAGGACATGCATTAATTGCCGAAGGATTAAAAAAGGGAGACAAGGTTTCTATTTTGTCTGAGACAAGACTAGAGTGGGTTGTAATAGATATGGCTATAATGGGAATTGGATGTATAACTGCGCCTGTTTATGCATCAAACACAGAAGACCAGGTTAAATATATTGTGAAGCATAGTGAAAGTAAGATTGTATTTGTTGAGGATCAGGAACAGTTAGATAAAATGTTGTCAATCTGGGATGATCTATCTGATATAATAAAAGTAGTGGTTATAGATAAATATATTCCAGATGAATTGCCTAATGTGATTTCTATTGAAAAATTTCGAGAATTAGGAGCATCTCATCGTACAAAAAATAATGGCAACTTTGAAGATTTATTACATTCTATAAAGCCAGATGATATTATCAGTTTTACCTATACTTCTGGAACTACAGGTGATCCGAAAGCTGGTATGTTCAATAGTACTAATGTTATTTCTGTTGCAAAAAATTTACCAGATTTATTGCCTACCTATAGAAATGATCTAGGAATATCCTATTTACCTTTATCCCATATTGCTGAAAGATTATTAGGCCATTTTATAAAATTGTATTCGGGATATGTAACGGTTTATGCGGATAGTCTAGAAGATATGCCATATAATCTTCGACAAACAGGTCCAACAGTAATGTTTGGTACTCCCAGAGTTTTTGAAAAATTTTATGCCAAGATTTCTATTGCAATTAAGGGCGCGACAACTTTTCAAAAAACAATATATAATTGGGCTATTTCTGTAGGTAAAAAGTATTCAGAATTGAAAGACGAAGGGAAAGAACCAAGTCTTTGGATAAAATTAAATAGATTATTGGCACATTTTCTTGTCTTTAGAAAAATAAAGGATATGTTTGGAGGTAATATTCGCTATTTACTTTCTGGTGCAGCGCCCATCTCTCCTAATATTATAAGATACTTTCATTGGGTCGGTCTTGATATCTATGAAGGGTATGGAATGACTGAAACGACAGGAATTGTGACAGGAAATAAAATTGGTAAAGCTAAGATAGGATCAGTTGGTCAAGCTTTGGCTAATACGCAAATTAAGATTGCAGCTGATGGTGAAATTTGCACAATGTGTCCACAAAATATTTCTGGATATTATAAAAACGAAGAGGATTCAAAAGAATTGTTAATTCCTGATGAGAATGGAGATATTTGGTTACATACAGGTGATATTGGATATTTAGATGAAGATGGGTATTTGTTTATTACTGATAGAAAGAAAGATATTATTATAACGGCCGGTGGAAAAAATGTTGCGCCACAAAATATTGAGAATCTATTAAAAACAAGCCCGTATGTTAGTCTTGCAATGGTTTATGGAGATAAAAAACCATTTTTAACTGCTTTAATTACTTTAGATGAAGATGAGATTGCTAAGTTTGCTAAAGACAATAGAATAATGTATCAGGATTTATCTGATTTAACAAAAAAAGAAAAAGTCATTGATTTAATAAAGGGTGAAATCTCACAGTTAAATAGAGATTTAGCTAGTTATGAAACAGTCAAAAAATTTCGTATTCTTGAAGAAGAGTTGGATCAAGATAAGGATGAAGTAACCCCTACGTTAAAAGTGAAAAGGAAAGTAGTTATAAATAACTACCAAGATTTAATAAATGAAATGTATTAATTCTTGCTATATAAAGAAATCTGGCATTAACTCATTATCGGATACATTTGAATAATTACTAAAATCAGTTATTCCTTCAGAACGCAGTATTTCTTCATCGACAAAATAATTACCTGTACACTCAGAACTATTCTTTCTTAATACAGCAAAAGCTGCATCGCCCATTATATTAGGTGTACGAGCTTTTTCCATTACTTTATCACCCCCTAGCAGATTCTGAACAGCTGCAGTTTTAATTACAGTTTTTGGCCAAAGAGCGTTGACTGCAATACCATCCTTTTTCAATTCTCCTGCCATTCCCAAGACACACATGCTCATTCCGAATTTGGACATTGTATATGCTACGTGGGGAGCAAACCATCTTGTTTCCATGTTTAATGGCGGTGATAAGTTTAGAATATGTGGGTTATTTGCTTTCTTTAAGTATGGTATACACTGTTTTGAAGCCATATATGTTCCACGGACATTAATTTGATGCATAAGATCAAATCTTTTCATTTCAGTTTCTAATGTTCCTGTAAGTTGAATTGCACTTGCATTATTAATTAGTATATCTATACCATCAAAAGTATCAATAGTCTTTTCTACGGCAGCTTTAACTTGATCTTCAAATCGAATATCTGTACAAATTGCCAATCCCTTTCCGCCAGCTTTATCCATTTCATCTGCAGCTGTAAAGATTGTCCCAGGCAATTTTGGATGAGGTTCTACAGTTTTTGCTGCAATTACTATATTAGCGCCTTCTTTAGCCAACCTTAATCCTATTGCTTTTCCTATTCCACGGCTACCACCTGTGATAAAAACTGTTTTATTTCTTAAAATACTCATTGACTTTTCCTTTTCTTATAATTTCACCAAGATATTGGATAAATCCCGCCTATTATTTTATGAATCATATAGCGTATCCTTAGAATGTACATTGTCTTGAGTGATATCAAATGATTACTTTACACTCCCCATTCTGGTTTCCGTTTTTCAAGAAATGAAGCAATACCTTCACGACCTTCATCACTTAATACCCGTTCAGCAAAATTTTCACCTGCCTTTGATACAAATTGTTCCCTTGGTATATTCGCAATAAGGCTAATCAACCTTTTTGTTTCCGCAACTGCGCCTGGTGCACATTTTAATACCTGATTTTTAATATTTTGTTCAAGATCTTCAAGCTCAGACTCTGTATTACCAGCAAAATCAGCAAGGCCAATCTTTTGCGCTTCTTCTCCATCTATTTGTGCTGCTGTTAGCATTAGTTGTTTACCTTTTACAAGGCCTAATCTTTGTATAACAAATGGTGAAATTTGTGCGGGCAAAAGTCCAATCCTTGTTTCTGTTAAAGAGAAACGAGTATCCTTATGAGTAATAATAAAATCACCACAGCAAGCTAGACCAAGACCTCCAGCCATCGCAGCTCCTTCAATCACCATTACAGTTACTTGGGGTAAAGTGTTTATAGATTCAAAGAGATTACCAGTTGACATGCTAAATTGAATTATATCTTCCTTTTTTGATTTTCCATCAAATATAGATTTAATTTCTTTTAAATCAGCCCCTGCGCAGAATACTCCCCCTTTACCCCGAAAAGAAATTCCCCGTATAGAAGGATCATTGTGAATTGAATTAAAAACATTATTAAAGTCTTCAATCATATCATTGGTAAGAGCATTGCGACTATTGGGACGATTAAGCCAGATAGTAAGCCATCCATTTGAAATATCTAATTCTAGATTTTTTGTATGTGGTAGATTAGTCATGATTTTTTTTTGTTTCCTCAGCAATTATATGTGGAACTGGTATCATTATATCTAAAAGTTGTTGAGCATATGCTTTTCCTTGGGGGTCAACATTTAGACTAGCCATACCACCACCACCTAATGAATTCTTAAGTAAAAAATTTAATCCGTTAATTCCGGGAACATCCCACCGTTCAACTTCGCCTTTTAGAACGTGAGCAAAATATTTTGCTACTATTTCTATTGAAAGCGCCTTTCGAATATATGGAAAGTATTCAGCTTTTCTTGCTATGACTCCAATATTAGAATGATCACCTTTATCACCACTTCGCGCATAAGCTAAATTTATCAATGCTACCTCCGTATCAGTAGTATCTATGTTATCAGATAAACCATATATTTTTGTGTTGGTATCCATATGATTTGATTTTGATGTATAGGTCTCTACTTCATATTCTTTATCATGTATATCTACTGTGGTAATTATTTGGTTTTTTGGTATTAAAAAAGAAAATAAGCGTATGGATGACGATACGGAAGGTCTTCCTCCAAACATATTGATAAACCCAGGAGTCATTCCAGTTGAAGCTTGTGCAAGTTCTTTTGAAAGCAATATTAATGCATCTTTTTGTTTGTGTTTAGCAATAATTCTCAATAAAACTTCCCGTGGCTCTGCTTTAGTTCCATTATTTCCATAAGTTGTTTCAGTTCCGATTATTGATATATTTGTATCCAAATAATCATCCAAGCCGTTTTCCGAAAAAATGCGTTTAGTCTTTTTAATAATTGCATCAGCAGTAACCTGGGCTTTTTTTGGAGCATTTATTCCACAAATAATCACAGCTATTGTAATTCGATAACCATGCCAGTATGTGGCCGATACTTTATATGTATTTGTTGGTGCAAATCCTTTTGCTCCGTTAACCAATACTTTTTCATGATCTACTTCTTTAATATGAACATTTGTAAAATCACATATCACATCAGGAAGGAGATAGGACCCAGGGTTACCAATTTCATAAAGAAATTGTTCCGCTATAGTGCCAAATGACACAATCCCACCTGTTCCTTCAGGTTTGGTTACAATGAAGCTCCCATCAGATGAAACTTCAACAATAGGAAATCCCATGTTATCAAAATTATTAACTAAATGCCAATCGGTGAAATTTCCACCAGTGCATTGTGCTCCACATTCAATGATGTGGCCCGCTAAGCTCCCAGCAGCAAGCTTGTCATATTCATTATATTCCCAGTCAAATTCATGCATTAATGGACCTAACACAACTGCACTATCAACACATCGACCCGTAATAACCATATCTGCACCTAGCTCAAGCGCATGTTTGACACCAGCAGCACCTAGATATGCATTGATACTGATGATTTCTTCTGGCATAGCTTTATCAGTTTCTAATTCTTTAACTGGTAGTTCTCTTAAAGAATTTTCTTGATTAATTAAATTATCACCTTCAACAATTGCAATATTTAATTTTATTCCTGCCTTTTTTGCTTCTTCTAATACAGCATTACGACATGATTTGAGATTAATACCACCTGCATTACTAATAACTTTGATACCTTGTTTTTTTATATCAGATAGAAGGGGACCAATATGTTTGATAAAGTCAGTCGCATATCCTAAATCAGGATTCTTCATTTTTGCACCAGCAAGAATAGACATAGTGACCTCTGCCAGATAATCAAAAACAAGATAATCTATACTTCCACTGTGTACTAGTTGTGGTGCAGCGCTACTTGTATCACCCCAAAAAGCAGAAGCGCATCCAATTTTAACTGTTTTATTTTTTTCCATTAATTCTATTAAAACATTTCTTTTTTGGAAGACATTTTCTTCAACATTGTTGGGGGATTAAAACGTTCACCATATTTTTTTTCTAGCTCTTTAGATCTCTTTTCAAATTCCTGAATTCCATAGTTATTTACAAACTGTAGCGTTCCTCCTATGGCAGGATCAAATCCCCAGCCAAACACACTTCCAATATTGGCATCAGCTACAGATGTCACAATATTTTCTTCATAGGCGCGAATTGTTTCTATGGCTTGTATAAATAATATTCTTTCTATCATTTCATCTTGACTTAAAGGGGTTTTTGAAGGCGGGAAGTGTGTTTGTAATTCAGGCCAAAGATATTTTTTCCCATTTTCTGGATACTCATAAAAACCTCCACCATTTGCTCTCCCTAAACGATTCATTGTTTCGGTCATTAGATCAATTACTGGATCTGCAGGTGACAATGGAAGATCTTTTCCTTCAGCAGCAAGATCTTTTCTAGTTTGATTTCTTATTCGCACAACTAAACCAAGATTTATCTCATCAATTACGGCAAGAGGTCCCACTGGCATGCCAGCCTTTTTCCCTGCTGATTCAATTTCTTGTGGATGGTTTCCTTCAGCTAGTAAAGCTAATCCTTCATTTGTGTATGTACTAAATACTCGGGATGTATAAAACCCGCGACTGTCATTTACAACAATTGGTATCTTTCTAATTTTTAATACATAATCAAAAGCTTTTGCTATCGTTTCATCATTGGTGTTTTCACCTTTGATAATTTCTACAAGTTTCATTTTATGAACAGGAGAAAAGAAGTGTATACCAATAAATTTTTCTGGGCGAATAGATCTTTTTGCAAGACTAGAAATAGGAAGAGTAGAAGTGTTGGATGCAAATATTCCATTTTCATCCATGATTCTTTCAGTTTGAGTTATAACTTGTCCTTTCAAATCACGATCTTCGAATACTGCCTCAATTATTAAATCACAATCCTGAAGTTTATTGTAATCATCTGTTGTTGTTATGCGATTAAGAATTTTATCTGCATTTTCTTGTGTTGTTCGACCAAGTTCAACACTATCATGTAAAATATCTTTTATTCTTGAAAGCCCTTTATCTGCATTTTCTTGAGAAGAATCAGTCATTACTACTTCAATTTCAGATAAGGCTGATACATATGTTATCCCATGACCCATTAATCCAGATCCTAGAACACCAAGTTTTTTTACTGAAGTTTGATCGACATTCTTTGGTCTGCTTGCACCAGAGTTAATTTCATTTAGTTGGGACTTAAAAGTATTAATCATTTTTTCTGATTATTTCCAGTAAGCAATTTGGTAAAATATCTGGATTGAATTATTTTTTTCATGATTCCATTTATTCTACAATAGATTGGTTGAACTGGAGCATCGATGAAAGTTTTAGCAATCAGGTATTTCTTCTATAACCATATCCTCCATGAAGTTGCAGTGACGCAAGTTAAAAAAGCAAGTTACTTTAATTTTATTTGATTAGAAGTAAATCTATAAATCAAAAATTGAGGGAGAATACGGAATATTGGGATGATAAACTTCCATTGCCAGGGTAAAATTAATTTGCGTCTTTTTCTTTGAATTGAATTAGCGATTATTTTTGAAGCTTTATTAGAGTTCATTAAAAATGGCATTTTAAATTCATGATCTTTTGTCATTTCTGTATCAATATACCCTGGAAATACTGTAGTTAATGATACTCCATAGGGTTTAAGGGTGCAAACCCAGCTCTCAGTTAAGTTGCTTAAGGCTGCCTTGCTGGATGAATAGCCTCCATGTTGAGGTATACCTCGAAAGGATGCAATTGAACTAATGATTGCAATCCTTCCTGAATGTTGTTCTTTCATTTTTGGAATGAATGGTAGAACGCTATTAGTTACACCAAGTAAATTTATATTATATATTTTATTTATTTCAGATGGATCCCCACTTAAAATATTGTCATAACCTCCAATTCCAGCATTTGCTATTACAATATCTATACCTTTAGTAATAATTAAAAAATTTTCTATAGCATCGTTGCATTTTTTTCTATCTGATACATCGATATTATACAGTATTGGATTCCCGCCCAACTTTTTGCATTCATTTGCAACGGATTCCAAACGATCATTTCTTCTAGCTACTATACCAATAGTGTAATGCTTTCGAGAATAATAGTATGCTAGTGATTCCCCAATGCCGCTGCTTGCACCAGTAATAAAAATATTTAATGACATAATTGTTTATATTTTAATAAATATTTTTTTTCGGTATAACCAGTATAAGATTAGCCACCACGCTAATACATGGCTTAATGCAAATAAAAGTGATCCATTAATATTGCCGGCTAAGGGTTGAAAGAATGTGCTATATAGGTAATTATAACCTGAAACTAAATCTCCATTAAATATAAAATTTATATTAATAATTGTTTTCACCCATATACCAGAGCCAACAAAAACAAAAATAGAGTTAGTTCCAAAAATCATTAATGGCCAAAACAGTTTTTTATAATTTTTTAAATCAATAAGAAATATGAATAGAGCTAAGAAGAAAGTTGCTATTCCAGCAGTATATAAAACATAACTGCTTGTCCATAGTGGTTTATTAATCGGAAAGAAAAATCCCCAAATCCATCCAATTGCTGCAATTTGTGCAGCATGTATTATTAAAGATTTTACAAGTAAACTTTGATTCTCATTTTCTTGAATGAGCATACCTATATAATACCCAATAAGAACAGTAACCGTTGCAGGTATAGTGCTTAATAAGCCTTCTGGATCAAATGGGACTCCATTTCCAAGCCAGAGATGCTTTTCACCTAATAAAGCTATATCAATGGTACGTACGATATTGGTATTAAGTCCGTATGGGTCGTTTCCTCCAAATAAAAATAATATGCACCAATAACCAATAAGAATGATACTACAAGGAATCCATATTTTATTATCTTTTATGTATAATGAAATTATTGATGCTAATCCATATGCTAAACCAATGCGCTGTAAAACACCCATAATACGCAAACTGGACCAATCCCAATCTTGGCGAATAAATGGATATGCGTTTAGCATTAAACCAAATGCAAAGATTGTTACTGTCCTCCAAAAAACTTTTTTAATTACGTCTACTGATGGTTTGTAATTGTATTGTCTAAATGAGAATCTCATTGCAACTCCAACAATAAATAAAAAGAAAGGAAAGACTAAATCTGTTGGAGTACACCCATGCCATTTTGCATGCCGTAAAGGACTATAAACATATGACCAACTTCCTGGTGTATTAACAATGATCATAAAAGCAATTGTTAGTCCTCTCAAGCAATCAAGAGCAAATAGTCTATTTGATTTAGTATTCATAATTAATGATAAATTGCAGATATACCTGCACCCAAAAGAGCGGAGTTATCCAAGTTTGATGTCATAATAAAATCTTTCTTCAGACCATTATTTTCAAAAAGGTGATTTTTATTTTCTAAGGGTAATACGTTAGACTTTTTTATCATATTATATATATTATTATGTAATGGATCCCAAAGTAAAGGTGTATTTTTTGATAGATGAAATAATTTTCCAAGACCTTGTCCTATAATTATCCGTTCCAATAAATTATTTTTGTACGGGTGATTATTATCCAAAAAACGATGTTTCGGGTTCAAAAGTTGAAATTTATTTTGCCAACCGCTAAAGATTGTTTCAATACGTTCCACAATTAATGTAGATATATATTTTGTTATATCCTCACAAGTTAATAAAGCCGCTTGATCATTTTCTAATGCTCTTGTAAAAATTTCATTTGCATAAATTGACTTATCTTGAAGTGTATTAATTGATGTTTTAGAATAGTAACTATATAAAGATTGAATACCTTGAAGCGATGTGAACTTCTCCATAGAAATATTATTTTCATTTACTATTTCCCATGTCTTTGCCATCCATGATGATATATTATCGAATGGAATTAATTTATTTTCAAGTTTTAATGCATCTGCTGTTCCTGTACCACCACCTATATAATAGCCATTTTGTATACCGTTGAATAAACCATTATTTCCATATTCTTCACCAACTCCACAGTTATCAGCATCGCTTCCAATATATTTAATTGCTTTATATAAATGAATATCAGATTTTTTTAATAGATTCTCTAATTGAATACAAAATTTTGGCATTCTTGGTCCATTTGCAATTGCCCCAATACCTCTTGAATCATTCGTTTTTAACCCTACCATGCCAACTCCTATCAAAATGGGTTTTTCAATATTTAAATTAATGATAGAATTATAAAATGATTCTATAATTGTGTTCCCCTGAACAATTTCATCATCATTTATATTGTACTGCTCTTTATTATATTCATTTAATTGGGTATCCATATCTACTGGAGAAAAGATAGAATTAAATTCTGATATCTCATTATAATAGTGATGTGATATTGATGTGATAGTAAAATTTGTTGTATTATTAGATTCTATAATACCTGAAGAAACTTTAGATCCTCCTCCATCGACTCCGATAATAGTATATTCTTTTTCTTTTGTATTCATAAAAATATTTATAGCCTCTTTGTAGATAATAATTAATGAATAAAGTAATCTATTTTTAGTCATTAATCTATACAAGAATAGAATTGGATGTAGAATGCTTGATTAAGAGCAATTAACTTTGAAGCTAGATGAAAGACAATCAAATAACTTTATCTAAACTTATTCTATTATTTTTATGCTTGTTGATAGCAGGGTGTCAGACCTTTGTTAGCAAAGAAGAAACAGAGACTATCCAAGAGCCCTGGGAAAAACTTTCACTTGATAAAAAAATAGCGCAGATGATTATGTTTCGATTAAAGGGAGATATAACAAACGAAACAACATTCGAATATAAACAGTTTCATAGATGGATAAATGAATTGGGAATAGGTGGGGCAGTTGTCTATGGAGGAGGATTAGAAGAAACATTTAATCGTATTCAAATAGCTCAAAGTTGGTCAGAGATTCCGTTGTTTATTGCTGCTGATTATGAAAGAGGACTGGGTCAATGGTATGATGGTGCAACTTTATTCCCAACAAATATGGCTGTAGCAGCAACGGGTCGAAATATTTTGGCGTATGAGCAGGGTATAATTACAGCCAAAGAAGCAAAAGCTTTTGGGGTTAATATGATATTTGCACCAGTGATGGATGTAAATAATAATCCGGATAATCCTATTATCAATTTCAGATCGTATGGAGATGATCCACGTATGGTTAGTATTTTTGGAAATTCTTTTATTCGTGGTGTTCAAGATCAAAATATTTACGCTTGTGTCAAGCATTTTCCAGGGCATGGAAATACAGCAACAGATAGCCATACTCGATTACCAATAATCCCAGGGAATAAAAGGGACTTTTCTAAAATTGAGTTGCCTCCATTTAAATCTTCAGTAAAAAATGGCGTGAAAATGGTAATGACAGCACATGTAATAATACCTGGCATAGATCGCTCTAAAAAACCAGCAACTTTATCTTCTGTAATTACCAATGGATTATTAAGAAAAAAATTAAAGTTTGATGGTTTAATAGTTACAGATGCCATGGAGATGGGAGCTTTAAATAATATCAAATCTTCTGAGGCTTGTGTAAGAGCAGTAGAAGCAGGTGCTGATATTATTTTATTACCTCTTGATGTTGACTCAACAATAAATGCAATAAAAGAAGCAGTCCTAACTGGACGCATATCGGAAGAAAGAATAAATGAATCTGTAAAAAGGATTTGGTCGGCAAAGGATGATCTTAATCTATTATCAGATAAAGGTATAAGAGATTGGGAAGAAAGCATTTCTATAATTGGAAATTCTGAGCATAAAAAGATTGCGAAGAAAATAGCGCAATTATCTATTACCGTTGTTAAAGATAAAGATGACTTATTAAGTAAAATTTCAGATTATAACAAGATTGCTCATTTGGCAATTACTGAAAATAAAAACTCTCAGAAGTATTTGCTCCCTATGAAAAATAGATTAAATAGTTCTTATCCAGATGTAGAAGAAATTATTGTAACTGAAAAATTGAATGATAAAAAAATAAATGAAATAGCTAATAAGTTAACGGATATTGATTTGGCATTCATATCGGTAGTTGTAAGAATTCGAATGAATAAAGGAATAGCAACTATAGATCCTAGTTATGCGGATTTATTAAAAACGTTACATGGTAGAGGGGTCCCTTTTATAGTAACCAGCTTTGGAAGCCCTTACTTACCAAACTACGATTATGTTGATACATATATTGCTGCCTATGGATACGGTAGCGTTTTGGTGGAAGCTGCTGCTAATGCTTTATTAACAAATATTGATATCACAGGTCGTTTACCTGTTGATCTAGATAAAAAATTAATAAGAGGTAGTCAAAACCTTGTTTATCGTGATGATTCTAAATTAGAGAATATAGATGTCTCTTATTCTTTATCAGTAATAGATAGTGCAATAGAAGCTAAAATTTTTCCAGGTGCGCAAGTATTTATTTCCCAGCATGGGGAAACGCTCGTTTCAAAAGGATTCGGATATCATACATATCATAAATCAAAAGAAGTTTCTACAGAAACTATATTTGATCTTGCATCAATAACAAAAGTAGTATCTGCAACTCCAATTGTAATGAAGTTAGTTGAGAATGAAGAACTCTCTCTCGAGCAGCCTATCAATGATTTTTTCCCAGGTTTTTATAAATCTGGGAAGGATACAATCAAAATTCGCCATTTATTAATTCATGAATCAGGGTTAAGTGCTTATCATCGATATTTTCTTGAAAGTAAATATAAAGGAAGGGGTGATATTCTTGATAATATAATTAATCGGAGACTTACATATAAGCCAGGGACTGAATACAAATATAGTGACCTTGGAATGATACTATTAGGAACAATTTTAGAAAGAATAGGAGGTAATAATCTTCATGCTCTTGGAAAAAGTTGGTTCTTTACACCGCTTGGAATGGACAATACATTTTATAATCCCCCTGCAAATCAATGGAAAAATATTCCACCAACTGAAAGAACAGTAATACCAATTGGTACTTCCAATGATTCATTTAGGAGAAAAATTGCTAATATATCTACAAAATTATTTGGTCCTATGAAATCTCTGTCATATGATATTTTTCCAAGAAAAACTGCTCATGGTTATGTCCATGATGAAAATGCAAATTTGCTTGGCGGGGTATCTGCTCATGCAGGATTATTCTCTAATGCTGAGGATCTGGGGAAATATGGCCAGATGTTATTAAATGATGGAATTGTAGGAGATAAAAAAATTATTGATAAAGATTTGTTATCATTATTTACTAAAAGACAAAGTACAGTTGATGAAGCAAATAGAGGATATGGATGGGACCGACCTGATCGCGATGGATCAAGCAGTGCTGGCGATTATTTTTCCGATAAGACTTTTGGCCATTTGGGTTATACGGGTACTTCTTTTTGGATAGACCCAGAGCAAGAGCTAGTAGTTGTATTACTTACAAATAGAGTCTATCCGACACGAAAAAATCTTGGAATAAAGCAAGTTCGTAGAAAATTTCATAATACCTTAATTAAATCAATACTTCGATTAAATTAGATTTACTTTTTCAATAGTAATCTCTTGATTATTGATTGATTATTTTCAATCTAAGTAAATTATTTTATGTATTTATCTTCAAAAGAAATAATAAGAACTGCCGGTTTGATGACTGGTACATCCATGGATGGTTTGGATATTGTTGTCGCAGATATCAGTTTGAATAACGATGTGCATTATCAAATAATTGATGATATATCTATACCATATCCTAAGGATCTGAAATACAAAATTAGACAAGTAGTTTATAATCCAGAATTAGATTTCCATAAATTAGATGATTATCTTGGGCAATGGTATGCAGATACATTATATGCTCACTTACAAAAAATAGAAATAAATAATTTAGATCTAATTGGCTCTCATGGTCAGACAATTCATCATATCAGTGGAAAATCTTCAGTACAGATTGGTTCTCCAAAATACTTAGTGAAAAAATTAAACGTTCCAGTAATTTCAGATTTTAGATCAGCTGACATTAATGCAGGAGGAACTGGTGCTCCTTTAATGCCAAAAATAGATGAATGGTTATTCAGAAATAAAGAAACTTCAATAATTACATTAAATATTGGTGGAATAGCAAATGTAACATTATTACCACCAAAATATAATAATGATGTAATAGGGTTTGATACAGGACCTGGAATGTCTTTACTAGATGAAGCATATCTTAAGATATTTAAAGATGGTTTCGATCATAATGGAAACGCGGCTCTTAAAGGCAATGTTGATAGAGATTTAGTTACTACATGGTTAAATCAATCATACTTTATTCAGGACCCACCAAAATCAACAGGAAGAGATCAATTTGGTTTGAACTGGCTTAATACATACATGAAAAATACTGATAAACATAATAATGAAGATATATTGGCGACATTATCTTATTTTACTGCACAGTCTATATTTTTAGCATGTGAGGAATTCATTAATGATAATAATGTAAGTATGTTAATTGTAAGTGGTGGTGGCGCACATCATATGTGTACAATGAAATTTTTGAAAAATCTTTTTACACCAATACAAGTTGTACCATCAAGTAAGTTGAATATTTCGGTTGATAGCAAAGAAGCACTAGGCTTTGCCATGCTTGCCGTTGCGAATGTCAAGGAAATTCCTGGTAATTTACCTTCAGTAACTGGAGCAGATAAATCCGTTATATTAGGGAAGATGAATTTATGATTACTTTTCAAGACCCTATGGCAATTCTAGTATATTTGATTGGGATAATAGGTTTTATCTTTTATCTTGATTCTAAAGAAATTTTTTCAGGATTATTTAAATATCTACCAACGGTTATTTGGATATATTTCCTCCCTATGTTTTCTACAACATTAGGTATTCTTCCAGAATCTTCCATGCTATATGATTGGATAAAAACTTATTTACTTCCACCTGCATTAATCTTACTGCTTCTTTCATCAAATTTTACTGCATTAAAGAAACTGGGTTTTAAAGCTATTTCAATAATGTTCATTGCTACAATAAGTGTAGTGATTGGTGGGATAGTATCATTTGGAATATTTTCAAGTTGGCTCCCTGATAATTCTTGGAAAGGTTTAGGCGCCCTTTCAGGAAGTTGGATTGGTGGTAGTGCAAATATGGTTGCGGTAGGAGCATCTATTGGAACTCCAGATGATTTATTTGGAATAATGATAATTGTGGATACAATAGTCGGATATGGTTGGATGGGAATTGTGATATTCTTTTCTGCCTATCAGGAGCGAATTGATCGCTGGAATGGTGTTGAAACTTCTTTAATTGATAATATCAATATTCAAATGAGTGACATTGAATCGAAAAGAAGACCAACTAGATTTATTGATTTGATTGCTATTGTATCAATTGGAATGATAGGTGGATATTTTTCATTAATAATTGGTGAGTGGCTTCCGGATTTAGGAAAAATTGTTACGAGTTTTGGTTGGACTATTATTATAGTAAGCATTTTAGGTATTATTCTATCTCTTACACCATTATCTGATCTAGAAAATGCTGGAGCTTCACATATTGGTAATTTTTTCCTTTATTTATTATTAGCTACTATTGGCGCAAAGGCAAATCTTACTTCAATTATATATGCTCCTGTATTTCTTCTGGTAGGTATATGTTGGATTACTGTGCATGCAGCTATCCTGTTTATGGGAGGGAGATTATTAAAGGTGCCAATGTTCTTAATTGCTACAAGCAGTCAGGCCAATATAGGAGGAGTTGTAAGTGCCCCTATCATTGCAACAGTATACCAGAAATCACTTGCACCAGTAGGGTTGCTCATGGGCGTCTTAGGTAATATTATAGGAATATATTTTGGATTATTAACTGCATGGATATTGTCGTGGATATCCAATTATTATTAATAAATCTATATATTTATTCTATTGATTTTTCTGTAGAAAAAAGTTCCACTCAAGGTCAATATGAAGCCAACTAGCGATGGTATGAAAGCCGTAATCAAAGTAATGATAAAAAATGAACTATATAGTAAAATAACTATAATCATACTCCATGGATAAAAAAGTGCTTTGTATGGTCGGTTTTTATCTGCCCATTTTTTTCTCAAAATATATATTGATCCAAAAGTCAAAATATTAAATATTGTACTTGTTGCAGAAAAAAAATCAATAATCATTTCATATGTATTTGTTCCTGAAATACCTGATTGTTGGTAAGTGGCTAAAACTGAAAAAATTAGTAATACAGTTGCCCATATTCCTTGACCAATAAGAGCATTATTTGGAGTATTATATTTTGAATGAAGACCTTTGAATTGTTGAAAAAATAAACCATCACGTGCCATGGCATGCCAGGTACGACTCTTGGTTAAAATTTGTGTACTAATATTACCAAATGCATTGATTGCAACTGCAAGCGATATAAGGATACCACCTGAAGTCCCTAAAACAACTTTCATTGCAGCTGTTGCAACCCATTTATTTTCTTTAATTGCTTCGACATCTAATTGATATAAATAACCAAGATTTGCCCCTATGTAAAGAAGCATTACGCCAGTAATACCTATAAATAAAGATAAGGGGAGAGTGCGTTGTGGTTCTTTTATTTCTTCTGCAATGTAAGTAGCTCCTTCCCATCCGCTAAATGCAAAGAATGCGTATCGTAATGCTGCACCTACAGACAGAATTGTATGCCAACCAAACGTTTCAGGCCAAAATGGATCACTAAAATTTTCTATGTTTCCAGTATTAAATCCTGTAAGAGTTGCGCCAATAATTCCACCGAGGGCCGCTATCTTTATAATGCTGAAAAAAACCTGAACTTTTCCACTAAGACTTACACCAAACAAATTTATAAATGTTAAAACCCATATAGTGATCAATGATAAAAAAAATATAGTAATTAGATCAAATTGTTGACCGTATATGATTAGCCATATTGAACTAATATATTCTGAGAAAACCAATGCAACTGCTACTATAGATGCAGTTTCTGAAACAAAGAACATTGCCCAGCCTCTTATGAAAGCAATGTATGGTCCATAAGCAGCCTTTAAGTAAACATAGGGGCCTCCTGATTTTGGCATCATGGCAGATAATTCTGCATATATAACGGCCCCAAAGATTGTAATTAGACCACCGATTATCCAAACAACCCCAAACAAAGAAGTGCATCCAACGAGTGCCATAATTGGTGCAGGAACGCGAAATATTCCTGAGCCAATTATTCTACTAATTATTATTGCAATAGATTCTTTTAACCCGAGATCTTGTTTGTAGTCAGTCATAGTTGAATAAATATATACTCAATATAATGGTACGAGTAATTTGATCGCAGATAGTTTTTATTATTAATAATTTATTCAACAGCAGATTCAAGGAGCTTAATAGATATAGTTCTTTCAGCTTGTAATTCTACTGGTAATGAAATGGGGAGAGTAGCTTGATAAGAACCATGACCACATGGAAAATTTGTAACTATGGGAAAGTCCATCTCACCGCAAATATCCATTACTATCTCATCAGTTGATTTTGAGAAAGATATATCTTCATCTTTTATATTGATTAGTTCTCCAATGATAAGCCCTGAAATATTATCCAACATGCCAGCCTTTTGCAGATGGATAAGCATTCGTTCAAAGGAGTAGTAGTATTCATTTAAATCCTCGAGGAATAAGATTGCATTCGTAGTATCATATGCATCATTTGTCCCAAGACGATTAATCATAAGTGTTAAGTTCCCACCCCATAAAGGACCAACCGCATTCCCAGCTTTTAATATATGTGGTTCCATTGTTTTAGGAGCAACGATTTGAGCATCTCTTTTGCCAGATAAAATATTAATCATTTGATTAAAATTATATTCAACGAAACCATCTTTATATGATGACAACATAGGTCCATGAAAAGTCACCAACTCACTACGTTGCGTTATAGATATTAGATATGAAGTAATATCACTATATCCCAAAAATATTTTTGGATTTTTTTTAATTAATTCATAATCAAGCAAGGGAATTACTTTATTAGCTCCATATCCACCACGAGCACATATAATTGCATCAATGGAAGGATCTGTAAACATGGAATGAATATCATCTGCTCGTATTTTAGGACTTCCTGCAAAAGGTCCATCTTTTGCATAGATGCTTTTTCCATATACAAGTTTATAATTTTTATCAGAAAATATTTTTGATGTTTTCTTTAAAATATTTTCATCTATCCAATAGGAAGGACTAATGATTCCAATAGTAGATCTTGGTTTTAATTTCTTTGCTTTTATCACAGTTTTAATTCGGTTAGAGCATATATTATATCATCCTGAAGTTTTCGATAAGGTTTAGATGAATTAACAAATCCATTCATTAAAATGGAAAAAGCGAGAGTGCTATTAGTTTTTGAAACAATATAACCAGATAGACAATTTACTCCTGAAAGAGAGCCCGTCTTTGCCAAAATAGTAGTTGATGTATCAATATCTTCTAATCTATCTACCAATGTTCCATCTAATCCGCCAATAGGAAATGTATTTAAAAATGGATTACGAGTATTTTTATTATTATATGCCCATGAAAGAAGTGTAATAAAATGATTAGGACTGCTATAATTATATCTTGATAATCCTGATCCATCACTTAAACCAATAGTATTTGTATCAATTCCTACAGTATCATGTAGGAAAGTTTTTATTGCTAGAAGACCATTTTTCCAAGTGCCAACAGTATCATAAACTGTTGAACCAATATGTTTCACTATTAATTCAGCAGTAAGGTTTTCGCTATCTTTCATAAGACCATTAAGTGAATACATAATAGATTCAGACACATGTTCTGTTATTTTTATTGCATTGTTTGGTACTGATCCTTGAACAATATGTTTAATATTTAGACCTTTATTTTGAAGCATTTCTGCAAAAATAGTACCAGCATATAAAGTGGGATTGTGGATATTACGTTGCAAAGTATCTACAGTCGCAGTATCCATTATATTTCCAGATATTAAAAAATTATTTGTTTGATTTTCCCAGTCTCGTTCAATTCTAAATTTTTGAAAATCAATCGTATCATTTACAGTGATAGATTCATTTTTAATAGTTATATAATTTGTTGTTGGATAGGTATTAATTATGTTAGGGTAACCCAGCTTACCAGGTGAAACAAAAAAATCAACACAATTTTCATTTAAAGTCATGGCGCTGATTTGTCCAGCATGCCACCATGATCCTTCGTCCCACATCCATCCAGGTCCATAAACAAGATTGTCAAAAATAGAATTATCAACAACGAGATAATTAATTTTTTTTGCTAAATCAACTGACCGTATACGTAAACGGTTATTTAAAAACCAATAATCTCTTCCTATATGTAGTTGAATTGTATCGCTTATTGTTTGTGCAATTGTATCCAATTGTTCTATGGAGAGATGAGGATCTCCTCCAGCAACTAAGTAAATTGCATTCGTGTCTTGATATACTGATGTAGAGAAAGTTTTATTTGTATCAAGTAATGCTAATGCAGTAATGCAAGTAAATAACTTATTATTGCTTCCGGGATTAAATAATGAATTTGGGTTCCACGCATATACTGTTTCATTAGTTTTTAAATCTATTACTTTAATTCCAATATTTGTTTGTAAACCAGAAGATTGGATAATCGAATTTATGGAGTTTTGTGCCTTTTTATAACCTACAGTATTTAATAAAGTTGGTGGTTTACTACATTGCAAAAAGAAAATAAAAAGTATAAATACAGGATTGAAAAAGATATGCGTACTAAGTGAATATTTCTTTGACATTAGATAATAATTATTAACCTATAATATTTTTCATATATGGACTATATAATATTCTGTGAAATTAATTTATCATAGCGATCAACAGTAAAAATATTGTTATACCTCCAGCTGCGAAGAAATTATATGAAACTGGTTTATCTTGTAAATTTTCTAAAAGTGTACTGCTACCCCAAAGCTTGTTCAAGCGTTTTTCTTTAATAATAAAAGAATCAGGATAAATCTCATTTATTGTTTTTAGAATACTAACACCAGTTTTGATACTATGATATTTATTTCTATCAATAATCCTGATCTCGATTCCATGACATAATTGATTTTCATATTTTGGTTTATCTGCTACACCAGGAATTGATTTAGGTGTGAATGATTTTGGCACAAAAACAACTCCTGATAATTTTAGGTTATTAAGTTCTTGAGATAAATTTTTACTATCTATCCATGGCGAACCAAACCATTTAAACGGATGATCTGTCCCTCTTCCTTCACTAATATTTGTACCTTCCAATAAGCACATGCCTGGATAAATTAATGCTGTTTCTAAATCTGGAATATTTGGAGAGGGTTTTACCCATGGAAGAGTTGTCTCATCGTACCATAATGATGCATTCCATCCTTCCATAGGAATAATGGTCAACTTAGGAATTGGATGAATCCATTTTTCTTGAATGATTTTTTCAGCAAGTTCACCAATGGTCCAACCATACCGAATAGGTATAGGGTATTTACCAATAAATGATTGGTATTCAAGATCTAAGATAGGACCTTCAACAATGTCACCGCGAATTGGATTTGGACGATCTAAAACAATTACAGGTATACTTTGTTCTGCAGCTGCTTCCATGACCAACCCCAATGTTGATATATATGTATAAAAGCGTGCTCCAATATCTTGAATATCATAGAGGATTATATCAATACCATCTAGCATCTCTTTAGTCGGTTTACGTACCGTACCATATAAGCTATATACAGTTGGTAAATTATCAATTTTATATTCATATATAATTTCTGCATCTGCTTCCCCAAATAATCCATGCTCAGGTGAAAAGACCACTTTAAGTTTTGTTTTTTCCAACTCCATTAATCTTTTATAATTAGGGTTTCCGTCTTTATCGATTCCTGTTTGGTTTGTAACGAGGGCAATTGTTTTATCAGCAATCAAGTTTATTTTCTTATCTAAAAGAATATCTAGGCCGGTGTTTATATGGATTTTATCAACCGGTGGAGTAGAAATAGAACTATAATACTTTGATTGAATTTGATGGATAGACTGATGAGTTTGCGCTGATAATAAATTCGCAAAAAGAAGAAATAAAAGTATATTATTATTTTCCATTATTTTAAAAATGTGATTTTTTGAGTCTCTATTTTTTGACCAACTGTTATTATTAGAAAATAAATACCAGCAGGTATTTCCTGATCAAGCATATCAAGCCCATCCCATACCCAGCTATAATTTTTATTTTCATTTAATAGAATATTTACAGTTTTGACAGGGCGGCCTAGCAGATCATAAATAGCTATTTTTGCATTATCATTTTTATAATTTGAAGAAAAATCCAATGTTATAGATGAATTTGAAGGATTAGGATAAATGGCATGAATTATAGTAGTAACTGGCAAAGAAAAATTGTTATCAGCAGCGCTTAGTCCATTTTCACTAAATTTTGTTGATAATAACTCCCAGAGTTCTGGATTATTTCCATCATAACCCATTGCCCAAATACCGACACCTAATAAATCATTTTCTATAGCATAATCGTATTTATATGATAATGATAGGCTATCATCATACCACCCTTGATACCAATTTGGATTTTGATAACGATACCAAGGAGTTTGGGAGGATTCATCCCATAACTTTCCATATGATAATGCATTTCCTTCCATTTCAGCATAAAATTTTGCAGACCCATTACCTATTGTAGATGCCCCACTGGAACCAGATGAAGTTGGCCATTCAAAACCATAATAAGGACATCCAATCATCAATTTATCCGACTGATTATTTGTTTTGTTCAAATAGTCATTTATCGTCCAAGAAACAGAAATACCATTTGCATAAAGTGGTGCAATTGGACCAGTAGTTGAACTTCCACCATAATAGTAATTATAACCCATAATAAATAATCCATCGCTAATAGTTGCAAGAGCGTTGTAATCCCATCCATTATTCCAGTCAACAGCGGGTGTTGCCAATGTAACTTGAGAACCTGGTATTTCAGCATGAAACGTACTGGTAAGATCAGTAATAAATTGTACCATATTTTGTTTTTGTGAAGATGGGAATGATTCAAAATCGACATTTACTCCATCAGCATTCCCGGCTTGCACCTGCGTTAAAAGATTGTTAATTAGATTCTGCCTATAGGATGGATTGCTTAACAATGTTACTAAATCTCCATTATCAAAAAGTGTTACACAAAGAACTACGTTAACACCATATGAGTGTGCCATATTTATCAGACCGGCTACAGGCCAACCATGAAGATTACTTAGAGTCCCTGTTGCTGTTGCTTCCGCACTAAAATAGGAGATTGTCGAAATTAAGTCAAAGTTATAATTTTGCCATGCGGTACCCATCCAATATGGATGATAGCCAAACACTTCTCTGCTAGGAGTAATTGATCGATTTAGTTTATCTATAATTGGCTCACTTATATCTTGAGTAGAGGATTCAATATAGTTATTCTTATAATACTCAAGCTGAATTGCATGAATACTTGGATATTCTTGTGCGAAAACAGAACACAATATATTCATCATGAAAAAATATAGTGGTTTTGTATTTCTTAAATATTGCAATTCTGAAATATATCTTTGATAGTTTCTCTTAATCTAATAAGATGACATTCATTTCCATTCACTAATATTTCTGCAGAACGTGGTCTAGTATTATACTGATTTGACATGGCATATCCATAAGCACCTGTATCCATAATTGCAATTAAGTCCCCTTCAACAACTCTTGGGAAGGACATATTAACTGCTAACCTATCAGTGTTTTCACAAATACGCCCAGTAATATCTACAAGTAAATTTTCAATTTCATGTTTTGTGTCTAGTTTATAGATACGATGTTCAGCACCATACAATGCAGGACGCATAAGTGTTTCCATCCCAGCATCTAAACCAATAAAATTTTTATAGCTTTCTTTAATGCCAGTTACTTTTGCTAATAAGATACAAGTGTTTCCTATAATTGATCTACCAGGTTCTATACATAATGTGGGCCAATCAGATTTATCTCTTCCATAAAAGTCTTCAAAAACTTGAGATATTTTACAAAAAACATTATTAAGATCCAGTGCATCCTCATCATCACTATATGGAATACCAAACCCGCTTCCAATTGATATCTTAGATAGACTTTGTTCAATTCTATTTTCAATCATACGTGCAGTATTAAGGATGAGTCGTGTGTTTTTAACGAAAAAATCTTCATCAAGTATTGCTGAACCTGAATGACATTGTAATCCAAATAATTTCACCCCAGCCTTTTTAGCAGATTCATAAATATGAATAATTTTTTCTTTTGGAATACCAAATTTTGCCTTTTTTCCACCAGTAATAATTTGACTAAATCGACCCTTACCAATACCCGGGTTTAACCGAAAGCTTAAATATTTAGGAACTCCTATTTTTTTTAATCTTTGAAAAGATGTTGAATCATCTAGATTGATTTCACAACCGCTATCATAAGCAGATTGTAAATCTTTTTTCGATTCGTAGTTTCCAGTATATACACAGCTTTCCATAGGAACCCCTGCTTTGTTTGCAGCAAATAATTCGCCTGGGCTTGAACAGTCCGCGCCCAAAGATGGAAGATAATTATGCATAAATGAAAGAAGATTTGGATTATTATTTGATTTTACAGCATAATATATCTGGTATTGATCAAAGTAGCATTGCAATGCAGAATTAATTTTTTGAAGATTTTCTTTAATCAGATAGCCATAATAAATATATAGTGGCGTACCAAACTCATTAGAATATTGATTCAATAAAATATTATCTTGAACTTCTTTAAGTAATGGATGTTTTGCCATGATTATTTATTTTTGAATTTATACAAACTACAAAAAATAGTTTTCTAATATTTTATGTAAAAAATTGCTTGATACTTTATTAATAAAAACGAAATTCCAACTCTAAATTTTATCGATAATGATTAATCATTCAAAAAATGCTATCTATGTAAATGAATTTTGGGATAAATATATTATTCCAACATTATTAGACTATATTCGGATTCCAAACAAATCACCAGATTTTGATCCCGAATGGTCAAATAATGGATATATGACATCTGCATTGAACTTAGCAAAAGATTGGGCAGAACAATATAAACCTGAGGGTAGCACTATTCATATCTTTCAAGAAGATAAAAGAACACCATTATTAATTATAGATTGTCCAGGTAGTCTGCAGGGAAATATTCTAATGTATGGACATTTAGATAAACAACCTGAAATGGAAGGTTGGAGAGATGGTCTTGGCCCTTGGAATCCTGTTATAGAAGGTGACAAATTATATGGTAGAGGTGGCGCAGATGATGGATATGCAATGTTTGCTGCAGCTGCAGCAGTATGTTCATTAAAAGATCAGAATATAGATCATCCAAGAATTATCATTTTAATTGAATTCTCTGAAGAAAGTGGATCGCCAGATTTACCTTTTTATATGAATCATTGTTCTTCTTTGGTTGGAAAACCTGATCTGGTCATTTGCCTAGATTCTGGGGCTAGGAATTATGAACAATTTTGGACTACAACTTCTTTACGAGGTCTTATTGGGTGTACAGTGCGGGTTGATGTGTTAACTGAAGGAGTGCACTCAGGATCAGCAAGTGGAATAGTTCCATCCTCATTTCGAGTGCTAAGACAACTTATTTCACGATTAGAGGATGAAAATTCAGGAAAAGTTATACTTGATGATCTTATAGTTAATATTCCAAAGAGAAGAATAGAAGATGTAGAAACTATGGTAGATGCTTTGGGTGGCGAATTAGACCAATTCCCTTGGTATGAATCCATGAATTCAACTACAGATGATCCAGTGAAAGGCACCCTTCGACAAACATGGGAACCTGCGCTTTCTGTTGTTGGTATGAATGGTGTTCCTGCTGTACAGGATGGTGGCAATGTATTACGTCCTTATACAGAGGTAAAATTATCTATGCGAATTCCTCCAACACTGGATAAAGAAATTGCTGTAAAAGCAATGCAAAAGGCATTATCAGAAAATCCACCCTATGATTCAAGTATAAGAGTAGAATTTGATGAGCCAGCAACCGGTTGGAATGCTCCAGATTTAGATCCTTGGTTAGATTCTGCAATTCAGGAGGCCTCTCATGCTTATTTTAAGAAGCCTGCTTTATCAATGGGAGAGGGTGGAACAATACCTTTTATGGCTATGTTGGGAGAAAAATTTCCTAAAGCACAATTTGTAATCACCGGAATACTTGGACCACAATCTAATGCCCATGGTCCTAATGAATTCATTCATATACCATATGCAAAAAAGCTTACTGCTTCGATTGCATCCATAATCCAACAATTTCCTAAATAGAATGATAAGATTAATCAATAACTCTAAGGATATAATTATTTAATTTAATATTAATATGAATTATGGTTATAAAAGAGTAGTACAATTGTCATTTAATAATGCAAACATTCGTATCCGAGAAACCTTAAAAGAGCAGGGGTTTGGAGTATTAACAGAAATAGATGTAAGAAAGACACTAAAGGAAAAACTGAATAAGGATTTTAAGAAATACCTTATTCTTGGTGCATGTAATCCACCTTTAGCTTTTCAAGCGTTAAATGATGAAGAGGCAATTGGATTATTATTGCCATGCAATGTTATTCTATGGGAAAATGAAGACCTCTCAACTACTATTGCAGCTATTGATGCAAATAAGATGATGACTATTGTTGAAAAGGATCAACTTTATGACCTTGCAAGGAAAGTTGATTTACTTTTACAGGCAGCTGTAGATAATGTATAAAATAGGAGTCTCAATTTTATGAAGTATAGAATAGGGCTTGATTTGGGCGGTACAAAACTATTAGGTGTAGTAACTGATAGTGAGCTTAAGGTTAAGCATCGTAAGAAGCACCGTTTATTTGATAGAGCTGACATTTTTGCTGTAATGGATCAAATAGGTAATGTTTATGAAGAATTAACAAATGATATCAAACCCAATGAAATAATATCAGCAGGCATTGCCTTACCAAGCCCGGTTGATAATCAAATTGGAGAAGCAAAACAGCTTACAGCATTTAAACAAAACAATTTTCCCGTTAGAAGAGAGTTAAGAGAACGAACAAAAGTAGAATTTAAATTAGGTAATGATGTAAATATGGCTACCTTAGCAGAATATAATTTTGGGGCGGGTAAGGGAGCTTCATCGCTCTTTACATTTTATCCTGGTACAGGTTTAGGTGGTGGATATATATATAATGGTGAGCTAATTACAGGATATAATTCTACTGCAGCAGAAGTTGGGCATATAATTGTTGATATAGATGGGCCATTATGCAAATGCGGTAATCATGGTTGCCTAGAGGCAATTGTAAGTTACCATGGTTTTAAAACATTACTTGAAGATAAAATTAATTCTGGAAATAGTAGTGCAATTGATCCAAATAGTTTCCGAGCTGCTGATATTTTTGATGCATGGCGTAATAAAGATATAGTTGTTTCAGAATTACTTACATACCAAGCACGTGCATTAGGAATTGGAATTGCTAATGTCATTAATATTACTGGGGTTGAACGTATTATTATAGGTGGGACTATATACCATGAACTAGAATCTGATTTGATTCCAATAGTTAAGGAAAATGCTAATAAATATTCGATTGCAAATGGGATGGATAATGTGGAATTTTTTCTAAATGAGTTAGGCGATGAAGCTCCAGCTCTTGGCGCTTCAATGTTAGATTAATTATATATAGTATCTATAATATGATATTTCTTTTTGCAATTGAAATTGATATAATAAATTTGATAAAACATTCTTTTTTGACAGTATTATAATTTTTTATATCTTTTTGCCCCGATTCGGGAACATTTTTTATTAAATAGAGTATTATTGAATTTAGATTGGATATCAGGAGGTAATATTTAATGATTAAAGTACAGGATTTGTCAAAGAACTATGGCGATGTTCAAGCTGTCAAATCCATAAACTTTCAGATAGATGACGGAGAAATAGTTGGTTTTTTAGGTGAAAATGGTGCTGGAAAAACGACTACTCTCAAGATGCTAACAGGTTATTTAGTTCCAACCGCAGGCAATGTGGAGATTAATGATTTAAATATAAGTGATAGCGCATTTGAGATTCAAAAGCAAATAGGCTATTTACCCGAGCTAAATCCTTTATATCCTGAAATGTCTGTTTATGAATACCTTGAATTCATTGCAAGAGTTCGAAATATAACAGGAAAAAATTTTCGTGAAGCTTTAACCAGAGTTGTTGATCGTTGTGGATTGCAGGGAGTAGTTCATAAACAGGTATCATCTTGTTCCAAGGGGTATAAGCAACGCATAGGTTTAGCAGGATCCATGATCCATGATCCCAAAATTTTAATCTTAGATGAGCCTGTTACGGGATTGGACCCAAACCAGATTGTAGAAATACGTGAATTAATTAAGAGCTTAGGCCGTGAAAAGCTTGTACTTATGTCAAGCCATATTCTGCAGGAGATACAGGCAACAGTTGATAGAATAATGATAATTCATCAAGGTGAAATTGTTGCAAATGGCACTAATGATGAGTTGATGAGCAGTTTTAGAGGAAATACAATATTAAATCTTGAAGTTCGTAACACGAATGAAAATTCATTAAAAGATTTAACTGTAGCAGTGCCAAATATTGATGTTTCAAATATTGAAGAGAAAAAGGATCATCATCTAATCCAACTGGAGTATGCACAGGAAGCAGACCCCAGGGAAGATTTATTTAATTATGCAGTTAATTCGGGATGGATAATTCTAAAAATGACTCCAACAACAACAGATTTAGAAGATATCTTTCGAAAGCTTACAATGGAAGGCAAAGCTGATGCATAATACGCGATCGATTTTTCAAAGAGAAATACGGGGATTTTTTAATAGCCCAATGGCTTATATATTTTTGGTAATATTCTCCATTTTCAACGGATATTTCTTTACGAGTACATTTTTTCTTTATAATCAATCAGATCTCCGATCTTTATTTAGCATTGTTCCAATGGTATATCTCATATTTATACCTGCTATTTCTATGGGTCTTATTGCAAGAGAAAATAATATTGGCACAATGGAAACAATCGCAACTTTACCTATCAAAACACATGAGTTTGTTCTAGGAAAATACTTTGCAGCTGTAGTTTTGATACTTCTGGGCTTATTAGCAACAATTATACATTTTTTTACGTTGGTAAAGTTTGGTACAAAAATTGATTATGGGGCTTTATTTACAGGGTATATTGGGTTGGCGTTCGTTGGTTCTATGTATGCTTCAATAGGAATATTTGCAAGCAGTATCACAGATAACCAGGTGGTGGCATTCATCATTGGTGTATTCATTGTTCTTATTTTTTTTCTTATGGGATTTTTTCTTCCATTGGTTCCATCAGATTTGGCAGGTATAGTGCAATATATAAGCGTGGATTATCATTATTCAAATATTTCTCGTGGCGTAATTGATTCTAGAAATATTGTTTATTTCCTTTCAGTTATTGGATTTTTCTTGATTATGACAATTCAGTCATTACAGTCAAGGAGGTGGAGCTAATGTTGAATTTTGATTATAGAAAATCAATGGTATTACCTGCGGCCATTCTTTTGGTTGCGATTTTATTATTGAATTTAATTGCTCGCAATTGGTATAAACGTTATGATTTTACAGATACAAAAATGTATTCCTTATCTTCGTCTACTGAACTGGTAATAAAAAAAATAGATGATTTATTAAATATTAAGGTGTATTTCTCAGAAAACCTTCCTGGTGAATATGGGAATAACAGACGCTACCTTCAGGATATTTTGGAAGAATATACTGCAATATCAAAAGGGAAAATACGTTTTGAATTTTTTGTACCTGATTCTGATGATGAATTAGAGAAAGAAGCTCAGAAGTCTGGAGTTCAGCCTGTTCAACTGCAGGTTATAGAAAAAGATGAAGCTGTAGTAAAAAAAGTATTTATGGGTGTTGCAATATATTTTGAAGATAAACGTGAAGTTATACCTGTAGTTTTATCCACAACTGGATTAGAATATGAAATCACCACTCGGATCAAAAAACTTGTAGAAAAAAATAAAAAGTTTGTAGGAATTGTTGAACCGGATAATGATGATATTCAAACAAATACTTTTTCTCAGATCCTGCGACAGCGATACGAAGTGAGACCCTTAGACTTGTCCAATGAGATTCCTAATAATATTAATGTTTTAATCCTAACTGGAATTAAAGACTCATTAGATGGGAAAAAATATGATCATTTGAATAAATTTATTAATAATGGTGGAAACTTATTTGTTGCGTTAAACCCTTTATCGGTTGATCTCCAAACACAGAAAACTGAAATTTTTCAATCTGATGTTTTTGATTTATTAAAACCGTATGGATTTACTCTAACTGAAAACCTTGTGTTAGATAAGAATTGTGGAAGAGTCAATGTTATGCAAGATATGGGATTTATGCGTATGAATGTTCCTATGGAATACCCTTTTTTACCAATTATTCGCACCTTTAATAAAGAAGAAGCTTTAGTGAACGGATTAGAGCAAGTTCATGTGTTTTTTTCAACGGAAATTCAATTTGATTCTGTTGGAACTAATGTTAATAGATTGCCATTATTTTCTTCATCTAATAAATCTGGAATAATGACTGGTTTCTATAATTTAAGCCCTGATCCAAAACAAAATCCTCAATTAAGAAATTTAAACCAGCCTGGCAAAGTAGTAGCTGCTAGATCTGAACTAACTAATAATCAGACTGGTCTTGTAAGCCAGCTTATTTTAGTTGCAGATAACAGGTTCTTGACAGATGATGGTGGAGGCGCTGTGCCTGAAAATCATATATTTATGATGAATGCAATAGATTTTTTAATGGGGGACAAAGATTTAATGGCGCTTCGTTCTAGAGAAATAACTGATCGTTCATTAAATGAGCAATTAGTTACGGATGATGCCAAATCAACTTGGAAATGGATAAATGGTTTATTGCCTTCTTTGTTAATTGTAGGATTTGGTTTTTGGCGTTTACAAATGCATAAAAGAACTATGAAATTAATTGAGGAAATGTATGACTAAGAGCATGAAAATTCTTCTAGGAGCTCTAGGGTTAATTATTGTAGTGTTCTTTGTTAGTCAATCTAGGCAAAAAAGGCACCTCACTCAATCTGCTGATGTATTTTTAGTTATCATGGATGAAGTCAATAAATTTGATATTCAAAAAGACTCATTATTTATTTCTATTCAACGAAAAGATACTTCTTGGCAGATTGTGGGAAATGATTCTTTGCTGATTCAAATGAATCGAATAGATGATGTTGAAAACAAGATATTGAGAGTGAAGCGTGAATCTATTGTGTCAAATAATTCAAAAAAGTGGAAGAAGTTTAATGTGGATGATAGCCTAGGTTTAAAACTAACTTTTTATGGATATAATAATGAAAAATTGGGAGAAGCTATATTTGGAAGATCTAGTTCAGATTGGCAAAGATGTTATGTTAGAATGGTAAATGAAACCGAAGTATTTATGACGAATGAAAATATATTAAATAATTTACAAACACGCCCTACTTTCTGGGGTTCTAAACCACCGCCCCCATCTATACTAGAAGAGCCTGATTCATTATAGTTTTTAATGATAATGAAATCTTTTATCAAATTAATATTTTTTTTATTTGTTACATTATACGCACAGCAAGAACAGGAAAAAATTAACATGAGCAATAAAATTTTGAAATCTGATGCCGAATGGGAAACTTGTTTAACGCCTGAAGAATATAAAATTTTACGAGAAAAAGGTACTGAAACGGCCTTTACAGGAAAATATTATAAACATAAAGAAGATGGTACTTATACTTGCGCAGGATGTGACTATGAATTATTCAGTTCAGAAACTAAGTTTGATTCTGGGACCGGGTGGCCAAGTTTTTATCAAGCTTTAGATAAAGATAGGATTATTGAAAAAGAAGATAAGACATTGGGAATGACTCGATTAGAAATTCTTTGTGCAAGATGCGACTCTCACTTAGGGCATGTATTTACTGATGGCCCAAACCCTACTGGATTACGTTATTGTGTAAATTCAGTTTCCTTGGATTTTAAAGAATCTGAATAGGTTCTTTTGAAAAAAATATTTTGATTTTGTTCTAGCTATAGTTTTTATTCCTTTCGCATACTATATTTATATATCCTCATAGGGGAGGATATATAAATTATGTTTGTAAAACCTCGGATTGTAATAGTTCTACTATTTTCTATTTGTATTACATATAGTCAAAATTATCGTAGTGTTGATGAAATAAAAGACGATTGGCTAGAACACACAAAGTTCCAAAAACAAGAATTATTATCTTTTTGCGATTTTCTAATCGATGGTGAGCATTATGAAAGAGCCTTACTAGGCTTGTTTCAGTATCTTTATAAATTTCCCAGTGATAGTCTTGAAGTTCCCATATTATATCATATTGCAAGAAGCTATGACTTATCTGGAAACCCAATATTAGCAAACAGATATTATGATGAAGTAATTAATTTAACAGATGAAAATAATCGTGTATATAGAGCAGCCTATTATCGCAAGCTCTTAATTAAATATTATCAAGAGGATCATGATATAATTCTTCAAGAAACAGAAAATAAAACAGATCCATATCTTATCACAATGAGAGGCTATATATTTCTTAACGATTTACAATGGGTTGAGGCTCGGCAAGCATTTTTGTCCGCAGATGAAAGATTCAGCCACCGGCATTATAGTTCTTTAATTGCATCTATTATGCAAACGATAGACAATGCCGCAGAGGTGCCCATGAAAAATAAATGGCAGACTTTAGCTGCCTCAATTTTTCCTGGAGGTGGGCGTGCATATCTTCAAGAATGGGGAAATGCTGGGGGTGCTTTAGCATCCTTTTTTCTAGTAGCTTCATTAGCTTCTTCTAAAACTGATTTAAATCAATCTGGAGATTTATCCTTTACCGATAATCGCAATGAACTGATTCCTCAAGGTGCAGGATATCAACTTGATGCAGACCAATTGCCTAATAATCCTTCATCGTATGGACTTCCTGAAAATGTTAGATTAAGTTCAAAGAATAAATATTTAATTTATACACCCATTGCGCTTTCGTTAAGTATTTATCTTGGGACTATATTAAAAACATATCAAGATGTTGATAATGCAAATCAACTATTATTTCGTAATCATATCCGAACAGCTATGATAGAAACACCTATAGATTCTTTTATGGATTTTATGGAGCCTAATTTAATAGAAAACTAATTATTTCATCTTGTTAATGATTAGGTGTTGACACCTTTTATAATAAAAGCTAAGTTGCCCGGCTTTGTTCACATAATTATTTAATGCAAAGTAGATGTTTTTTGATAATTTGGTATGCGTGGTCCAATATAAACTTTGAGAGTCAGATTAGACGATAATATATCAAACAAATACAATGGAGAGTTTGATCCTGGCTCAGGACGAACGCTGGCGGCGTGCTTTAAACATGCAAGTCAAGGAGAACATATTCTTCGGAATACAAGTAAACTGGCGAACGGGTGAGTAACACGTAGGTAATCTGCCCTAGAGATTGGGATAACCCCGGGAAACCGGAGCTAATACCGAATAATGCAGCGGATCCTTCGGGATATGTTGTTAAAGCGGGCACTTGTGCTCGCACTTTAGGATGAGCCTGCGCCCGATTAGCTTGTTGGTGGGGTAATGGCCTACCAAGGCGACGATCGGTAGCTGGTCTGAGAGGATGATCAGCCACACTGGGATTGAGATACGGCCCAGACTTCTACGGGAGGCAGCAGTTAGGAATTTTGCGCAATGGGCGAAAGCCTGACGCAGCAACGCCGCGTGATCGATGAAGCTTTTCGGAGTGTAAAGATCTGTCGTGAGGGAAGAATAACTTGGATGCAAATAGTT
>Ga0206683_10000061_pt1 | contig 71009 bp, 66 predicted proteins | sample M280m12015metaG_FD_155483 | JGI IMG/M metagenome (GOLD analysis project Ga0206683, IMG submission 155483) | Ammonia-oxidizing marine archaeal communities from Monterey Bay, California, United States - M2 80m 12015 | ecosystem: Environmental > Aquatic > Marine > Intertidal zone | place: USA...
GGCGAAGGTGGATGTGTCGCCGATATAACGACTCAGTTCACCTGCACGGCACCGGCGAAGACCCGCGCGATCATCTCTAATGGGGGCGAACCCCAATCAGGGTATTTGGGAGTTAATTAATCGGCCGGGAGTTCGGAACCTTCTAATTTCCAACGCCTGCGGCGTCGCTAGCGCGGTCACGTTGGCAATTTCGATGGGCGTTCATGTCTACGCGTTATCTGGACGCGAGTTTGACATTGCATTAGTGGGCTTGGCTGAATTTCTTCCCACGTTCTTCCTCGTTTTACCCGCGGGAACGCTCGCTGATCGGGTTGATCGGCGTTCGCTTGCCGCGGCCGGATACCTTCTGCAAGCATTCGTGGCAATCGTTGGTACTGGCTACCTGATAGCTGGCGGGACGGGCATCTGGCCTCTGCTGTTACTAACAGCTGTTTATGGCACGGCACGCGGATTCGTAAACCCTGCGGCGCGAGCCCTACCCGCAAACGTTGTCTCACGTGACGATTTACCGCGACTAATTCCTGCGCAGTCAACCGTTTGGCAACTGGCGATTGTGATCACACCAATTCTGATTGGAGCGCTTTACGCGGCTGGCCCGCAATACACATTCATGGCTATCGCTTTTCTCAACCTCGTGGCTGCCCGTGCTGTAAAGCGTGTCAAATTCCATTCCCCGCAAGAGCGCTTCGCTCAAAAGCCTGGCTTCAGAACGGCAATCGAAGGATTCCATCTAGTCCGAAAGACACCACTCTTACTTGCCGCTATTGGTTTAGATCTATTCGCTGTTCTGCTCGGAGGCGTGGTTGCGTTAGGTCCAGCAATTTGCGTCGATTTAGTAGATGCGCCAGCCTCCGCCGCTTTTTGGATTCGTTCAGCCTGTGGAGTCGGAGCGGCTCTTACCGCATTGTTCCTCACGAAAATGCCGTTAAAAAATAAGATCGGACGGCGACTCCTGCAGGCAATTGCGATTTTCGGAATTCTCCACATTGGGGTCGCGTTTAGCTCATCTCTGCTTCTGACTCTCTTGTTGTTCGCTGGCGCAGCCGCCGCAGACATGGTGAGCGTTTTTGTGAGAACTACCATCGTTCCATTAGCAACACCTGACTCCGTTCGGGGGCGAGTCCTGGCCGTGGAAGCAGTGTTCATAGGCGCGTCGAACGAGCTCGGTGCCTTCGAGTCCGGTATCACTGCGGAATGGTTCGGCCTTCGACCAGCAATCATCTTCGCTGGCATTTCTACACTTGTCGTAGTTGCGTTATTCGCTGTCCTCGTGCCCGACCTAAGGAATCTTGATCGATTTGAAGACATCGGTGCTTAAGAGGGGCGTTGGGTACTACGTTCGCACTAGCAGAAAGCGGGAGGACTCATGCTCGTAGAACGGATCGAAGGAAAATGGATTGAAGCATTTGCGCGTGTCTTCGACTTGTGCGCCGTCGACAAAAGTCAAAGCGCTGCAATACTTTCTGAGACACAGAGCCGAAACGTCAACGTTAACTTGGCGGAGTTGGGTCTCGACCGCCTCGGAATTCGCCCCATTCACATTGTCTTGCCGACACTTCGACAGTCTGCTCCCGTACCCATTCGTTCCACTGGAGCATCCGACGCAATCGCCGGTTCGAAAGCCGTCATCGGGGCCCTTTCTTCCGTCGATTTTGTCGTCGACTGCACGGTCGAGGGGCTCCTTCACGCACCTGAGCTTCCTGAGATTCTGGCAGGGGGCAGTCGCATTCTCATGGTCTCTAATGAACATCCTGAGGCACTGGAGCGCCTGATGCCTACCCCCGACCTTGAACCGAAGGTCAAAACAGGAATTAAGAAGTTGATTCAAGCCAAAGAGATGCGAGTTACCTCAACCGCTGGCACCGACATCACGGTGGACGTCAGCGAAGCCCCTTGTGGCGGTGGATGGGGGTACACAACTCGGCCAAGCACCATTTCGCATTGGCCAGGTGGTCTGTGCTTGGCTTTCCCGACGGCGAACACGGTCAATGGGACCATTGTTATGGACCGAGGAGACATCAACCTCACGTTTAAACGCTACGTAGAGTCTCCAATAACACTCACCATTGAGAACGACTACATAGTTGAAGTCGGAGGCGATGGAACAGATGCATCCCTATTCCGCAGTTACACGGACGCATGGAACGACGCAGACGCTTATGCAGCCAGCCATATTGGATGGGGCATGAACCCAGGTGCACGCTGGGACACACTGCCCTTATACGACAGAAGTCAAACCAATGGCACCGAACAACGAGCGTTCGCAGGCAACTTCCTATATTCAACCGGCGCGAATGAGCACGCAGGCCGACACACGTTGGGCCATTTCGATCTCCCTATGCGAAATCACACCGTATTGTTAGATGACGAATCTGTCGTCGTTGACGGTGTCTTGCAAGGGGATCTGGCTTAGTAGTTCACAAATGTGGAGCGAAGGACAAGACCTTGCATCGTGGGTGGATCGGTGGGCCGATCATCAACCCGATGCGCCAGCAATCGAGTTCGAAGGGTCCGCTACGAGCTTCAAGGCACTATCGCTGCGAGTTAGCTCAGTTGCTGATTGGCTCAATGCGCAAGACATAAACGTGGGCGACCGTGTCGCGTGGTTAGGACCGAACCGTCCTTTGGCAATCGAACTGCTTCTTGCTTGTTCTCGTCTCGGAGCAATTTTCCTACCGTTGAACTCGCGTCTACTGGTCTCTGAACATCAGTGGATCATCGACAACGCAGAGCCAAAGATCGTTGTTGCTGACCCAATGTTTAGCGACCACGCTCTCAAATCAGCGGGGGAACTACCCATTCACGTAGTCGATGATGAAACTCCCCTAATTGATGATGTAGCGGCTCCCCGGCCGGGAAAAGCAGAACACCCATTGCTCCTGGCCTATACCTCAGGAACCACGGGTAAACCTAAAGGTGCGCTCTTAACGCAGAGCGCGTTAATGGCCAACGCGTTGAATAGTGCGCACGCTCATGATCTGACACCCAAAGATCGATTTCTTACATTTCTCCCCTTGTTCCATGTAGGAGGACTCAATATTCAGACTCTTCCCGCTCTGATGGGTGGAGCAGCAGTTCTTCTTCACCGTGCGTTTGATCCCGGCGAATGGCTACGAGATGTCGAAAGGTGGCAACCAACTTGGTCGCTGTTCGTTCCTTCAACGTTGAACGCCGTGAGTGAACATCCAAGATTCGAAGATACAGATCTCTCTTCACTTCGCGGCTTGATGGCCGGATCGTCAACTATTCCTGAAGCAACAACGCGACCATTTTTTGAACGTGGAATCCCAGTGGGTCAGGTCTACGGTGCGACTGAAACCGCTCCGACCGCAATCGTTCTAAAGGCAGATCAGGCACTCAACCACCCCGGATCGTGTGGCAAACCATCAACGCTTTGCGAAATTCGCATTGTCGACGATAACGGCGTCAACGTCAGCGACGGTATTTCCGGGGAATTGTGGGTTCGCGGTCCGAACATCTTGCGGGAATACTGGGGAAATTACGAAGCGACGGCTGAGTCAATTACCGACGGCTGGTTCCACACAGGAGATATTGGGCACGCCGACCCTGACGGATGGATTTACATCGATGATCGCAAGAAAGACGTAGTGATTTCAGGCGGGGAAAATATTTACCCGGCCGAACTCGAAAACGTGCTGGCCGAAAGCGACATATTCCTCGAAGCGACCGTTGTTGGGCGGCCGGATCGGCGTTGGGGAGAGGTCCCAATTGTGGTCGGGGTGGCTGCTGCGGACGTGCCTCCCAACGACCGAGCAGTGTTGGAACTCTTTACGGGGCGATTAGCTAAGTTCAAACACCCAAAACAAGTGATTTGGGTTGACGAGCTCCCTCGAAACGTGATGGGAAAAGTACTCAAACACGAAGTTCGCGACCTGATTGCGGACAAAGACAATGAGGAATAAGAAATGCCCCTAGGACACATTGGCATCAACGTTTCAGATTTGGAAGTGTCGTATTCCTACTACGGCGCTCTCATGCCTTACGTGGGTTACGAGCAATTCCTAGTCGACGATGATCAGTTCGCATTTAGACCCGCCGATAACAAAACTGGTACGTATATTTTCTTTTACCCCGTCGAAGACGCTTACCATCGCACATATGCAGGGTTACAGCATCTTGCGTTCATGGTGCCAACAAAAGCCAAGGTAGAAGAAGCCACTTTGGCCGCGCAGCGACTTGGATCGGAAATCGTTCACACGCCCCAAGAATGGCCAGATTATCCGCCACCCTATTACGCCTCTTTTTGGAGAGATCCAGACGGAATAATGCTCGAAGCCGTTTGCCACAAATAACACGAAGGGAATCGCTATGAGCGCACAGAAAGAGGTCGCCTTCATTGGTTTAGGCGTGATGGGCTATCCAATGGCGCGGCACCTGATTAATGCTGGTCACGGAGTGACCGTCTACAACCGGACTCCATCTAAGTCCGAACAATGGGTCGTAGAAAACGGCGGGACAAGGCAGTTAACTCCCCGACAGGCAGCACTCGAGGCTGAGATCGTTTTTATTTGTGTCGGGAATGACGACGACGTCCGCTCCGTAGTGCTCGGCGCTGAGGGCGTTCTCGCCGCTATGGCTTCAGGCGCGCTGATCATTGACCACACAACGGCGTCCGCGAAGCTTGCTCGGGAACTGGAAGCTACGTGCATGAAGAAAGGCGTCGGTTTTTTAGACGCACCGATCTCGGGCGGTCAAGCGGGCGCCGAAAGTGGCACGTTGACAGTCATGTGTGGCGGCGAAAAAAAGTGGTTTGAACTGTCCAAACCCGTGATCGAGTCCTACAGCCAAACTTGCAACCTCATAGGCCCATCTGGGTCAGGGCAATTAACCAAAATGATGAATCAAATCTGCATTGCCGGAGTGTTACAAGGTCTCTCCGAAGCACTTGAGTTCGGAAGGCGTAGTGACCTGGACTTAGAACTCGTTCTCCAAACAATTAGTAGCGGCGCAGCAGGTTCATGGCAGATGGAAAACCGGGGAAAAACCATGACCCGCGACGAATTCGAATTCGGTTTCGCCGTCGACTGGATGCGCAAAGACTTAGACATCGTCATACAAGAGGCCCAACGTACTGATGCGCCTGTAGAAATCACCAAACTTGTCGACGCGTTTTACGCCGAACTCCAGACGAATGGAGGCGGACGTCTCGACACCAGCAGCCTCATCAGCAGATTACGACCTGTTCCTGAATGAACGGAAGTGCACACGCCTTCCTATCTAGATACGGTGCCCACGTGATTCACAGCGACCGCGTACTTATGGGCCCTGGCCCGTGTAATCCCTACCCAGAGGTAATAGAGGCGTTCACCCGGCCGGTTCTAGGCCATCTCGACCCGGATTTCCTCTCTCTTTTAGATGAAACAAACGAACGCTTACGAACCGTTTGGCAAACAAACAACCTCCTTACTTTCCCCATAAGCGCTACGGGTTCAGCGGGAATGGAAGCCGCTTTCGTCAATTTCGTCAAAACGGGCGATGTCGTGGTCGTCGGGGTGAACGGAGTCTTTGGAAATCGCATGTGCGACGTTGCAACAAGGGCTGGAGCAACGGTGATAGCTGTTGAAGAGGAGTGGGGTCGAGCGATAGATCCCCAACGGCTTCTCGACGCTCACCCAAACCCACAGATGATTGCTGTCGTACATGCCGAGACATCCACCGGTGTGCGCAACGAAATTGCCCCTCTCGGTGCCAACAAAGGCGATGCTTTATTACTCGTCGATTGTGTTACTTCACTAGGTGGCATACCTGTATTGGTTGACGAATGGAATATCGATATCGCCTATAGCGGTACCCAAAAATGCCTAGGAGTTCCTCCAGGCTTATCTCCGATGACTGTTAGCGAACGAGCCATGGAGCGGGTATTAGCAAAGCCGCAAAGTTGGTACCTCGATCTCAACATGATTAAGGAATACGTGACGGGAGAAGGAGCTCGCGCGTATCACCACACAGCTCCCATTTCTATGCTTTATGGGCTTCATGCCGGTTTGGGCGTGGTCCTATCAGAAGGCCTCGAAGAGGCTTGGAAACGTCACCAAGCCTGTGGAGATGAGCTGCACAAACGTTTGCCAGAACTTGGATTCGAGTTATGGGCCCAGGAAGGCCACCGACTCCCGGAGCTAACTACCGTAACTTTGCCCCAGGGGTTGGACGACAAAGAGGGCAGGCAAACGCTTCTTGAGCGCTACGGCATTGAAGTGGGCGGCGGGCTTGGGCCGGTTGTCGGCAAAGTCTGGAGGATCGGATGCATGGGTCACACAGCGCGCTTACGTAACGTGAAAATGTTACTCGGGGCTCTCGAGGAACTAGTTGCTCCCAACCGATAGCGATACGTGGTGCGTAAACGATGACTCAAGGCTGATCGCAGGTCTCGTGTGCACTACCGGCCACGTCATTGGTAATTCATTCTGAGTCAGGTTCCCATGGGGCCGGGCCATCCATAGAAGGTTCGGTTCGGCCTTCCAACCACCCATTGAACTGGGCTTCTCGTTTTTCGATAAACGCGGTGGCGCCCTCACGCGCGTCCGGAAGATGGTCAGTAACGGCAGTCTTAGCGGCTATCTCGTCGAGAGACTGACCCCAAGTCAGTTCAGCTGCTAGATGTATGGAACGCTTTAGCATCCTCATTGCCACTTGAGGCCCTCCAGCAAGCTCACGAGCAAGCTCGAGAGCAGCGTCCATCAACCCATCATCGGGAACGACTTCGTGCACGAGACCGAGTTCATGTGCGGTCTCAGCGTCAACAATGCGTTTCCGCATCATGAAATCCATTGCCTTTGCCACTCCAAGGTGTTGCACCAACAACCATTGCCCACCTTCATCAGGTAGCAAGCCAAACCGGAGCGTCGCGCTCCCCATCTTTGCTGATTGCGAAGCAATTCGAAAGTCACACGCGAGAGCAAGAGAGAAGCCTGTTTGGATGGCGAATCCGTTGATCGCAGCGATGGAAAGTTTATCCAAGTTCCGAACGGCGGTATTCAGAGCCTGAGATATTGCCCGCAAGCCGTTGTAGGTGCCGGAAGGGTTGTGATGCCCATGGTGTATCTGCGGAACCTGAGTACTCTCTCCGCCATATCCTTTTAGGTCATCTCCGGCCCAAAACGCGGAACCTTCCCCGGTAAAGATCACTACCCGAATCGCGTCATCCATCTGAGTTTGGGTGAGAACCTCAACCAAATCACGTTTCATCGGGGCTGTTGAAGCGTTAAGACTCTCGGGACGGTTGAAGGTGACAATCAAAACTCCCGGTTCTTCGATCAAGGTTTGAAATCCGCAGTACTCGGCTTCTTTGACTGACATCTTCTCCTCCATCTTGCGTTACCTGGTGCTGAGGTAAAGAAGTTACCTCGCCACTCCCGACAGAGTGTCTCGGTTGATACCGTCACCGTTTGTGAAGGACGACTCCGATGCACCATTTGCGCCATTCGAAGACTCGCTCATGCTTAGGTTCGATATAAGCGGATCCGAGGGCAACCGAACCCACTACATAACACCGTTCGTTACTGACGGCCAGCGGCTCTATGTCTTCGACGAACCCAGCCACGATCCGGAAGCGTTCATGAAAATGCTGCTCGAGCAAAACGTGGAGGTCAGTAGCCGCTCGACCGGGAAGTTACGCGTACACGCAACGGGACGGCTCCCCCTTGACACCGAGGAACAATGGGCCCGGTCGACATGTACCGCAAAGTTTCTCTATGACCAGGCATTGCAAGACCTTGCCCAGTTAGGGCCTTTAGTGGTTCTCGGACCCCAGCAACGCTGATCAAAATTTAGTTGGGCTTTTCGCCAGCCAAGGTGATGCGATACATCTCGCGCCGGCTGCCCGAGTAATCGTTGATGGCAAAGTGTTGCGTGACACGGTTATCCCACATGGTCAAGGTGCCCGGTCTCCAACGAACACGGCATGTCAATCCGATTTGTCGACTGTGTTCAAAAAGAAACTTGAGTAGTGCGGAGCTTTCCGCGCTCGTCATGTTTTCGATTGCAACGGTGTAAACCTCGTTGACGTAAAGAGCTTTGCGACCCGTAACAGGGTGCGTTCGCACTAACGGATGGGCCTGACGAACCACGGCACTTTCATCGCCGCGAATGTTCATTGACGAGTCCGGGTCAGGGCGACCAAAAGTTCCGCCAGGCCCATAGCTACGCTCGGCTGTGTGTACCGCGCTAAGACCATCAAGCAACTTTTGCATTGAGTCGGAAAGAGTTTCAAAAGCTAGATACTGGTTGGTGTATGCGGTATCTCCTCCCTCATCGGGAACCTCGACCGCATAGAGAAGAGTGGCGCTTGGAGGCTTGGTTTGAAAACTCCAATCGCTGTGCCATCCGCTGCCAAATAGCGGTCCTTCTTCGTCGCGTTCTCGTAACACCCTCACCACATTGGGGTGACCCTCAACCGGTGTGATGAACGGGGTATCCCCGAAGTGACCAAGGCTCTGGGCAAAAACTTCGAAACTATCAATATCGAAGTCCTGGTCGCGAAACACAAGCACGACATGTTCAGAAAAAGCTGTCTTTATCGCTTGTATTTGTTTCCCACTCAGACCGCTTCGAAGATCAATTTCGGTGACCTCCGCTCCAAACGCTCCAGTTAGGGGTTTTATACGCATCTCCAGAAACTAGTGGTGCATCCTTTACTTCGGTGCGCTAGGCAAGAGGACATGAAGGTTTCTATTGCATACGGCGGACCAGCCTCTGGTAAAAAACGAGACTGGGACCAACAAGTTGAATTTCTGAGGGAAGCGGAACAGATGGGCGTTGACATCATCTGGTCAGCCGAAGCATGGGGTATGGACGGGGTGAGCACTCTGGCTTACCTCGCGGCGGTAACAAACCGCGTGCAGTTAGGAACAGGCATTCTTCAAATTTCGGCGCGCACCCCTGTCATGACCGCGATGACAGCACTTTCTTTGGCGGCGATAAGCGACGACCGATTTATCTTGGGATTAGGGGTGAGCGGCCCCCAAGTTGTCGAAGGTCTCCACGGAGTGAGGTTCAAACAACCACTCACTCGCCTACGTGAAACCGTGGACATAGTGAAACAGGCATTCGCTGGAGAAAAAATCACGTACGAGGGATCCCATCACGTTCTGCCTTTACCAGGGGGCGAAGGTAAGGCTCTCCGTCTAGCTCAACCCGCAAACGAACAAATTCCAATATGGCTAGCCACCCTGGGACCAAAATCTCTCGAATACACAGGCGAAGCTGCAGATGGTTGGGCGGGGACTTCATTTGTTCCATCGGCTTCGCACGCCACGATTGGGCTTATAAAGGCAGGGGCCGACCTCGCCGGGCGAGATCCCAACAGCCTTGACTATCAAGCTGGGGGAGCAGTCCAATTTGGAGAAGATATCGATCAACTCATCGCTCCCAGGCGCCCCGGGGTGGCATTCACTCTGGGGGCTATGGGTTCGCCGACCACCAACTTCTACAACGACGCATATAAGCGAGGGGGGTTTGAGGAAGAAGCACTAGAGGTTCAAAGAGTGTGGATTAGCGGAGATCGTGAGAAAGCAGCTCAACTAGTCCCAAGCGAGCTCATACTTCAAACCAACTTTCTTGGCTCCACCGCGCAAGTCACCGAACGAGTTCGTTCTTACCGTGACGCCGGAGTAACAGTTCTACGTGTACAACCCGAGGGCGCCGACAATCAAGAGCGGCTCGACAGCCTCGGTGGAATCGTTGACATCGTTAGAACCATCAACCAAGAACAAAGCAACATGTGAATCACCGAGTTTCGCTGACGTTGTTCACCTCTCTGCCACACGTTCAAGAACATCAAGTCGGCGCACACGCGCGACATCTACAGTCCGAAAACTAGCCAACCGCGACGACCAGGAGTCGACATAACGGCGACCCTCGGAATGAAAGAACGTCGTCATTGGCCCCTCCTGCTCATAAGTGTCAGCACCTGCAATGATTTCAGCGCTTCCGTCAATAAAAGTGAGTTCAAAGGTCATGCGCAGAAAATAGGTGATCTTCCCTGTGGCCAACTAGTGGTCAAAAGTTGTGAATTTTCGGTGGGTAAGTCAATCACTGTCCACAGCGAAGATTTCCGCGTGCTGCCTGCAATAACCTGTCTATTGTCCACAAGCCTTATCAAACACCAACTGAAGGTTGACCCATGAACGAACATTCGAAAACCTTTAGCGAGGACGAGCTACGCGAGCGTCTGAGCCCTCTGCAGTACCACGTCACCCAGGAATCAGGGACTGAGCAAGCCTTCACCGGAGAAACTTGGGACCAAAAGAAGAGTGGCACCTATCACTGCGTAGTTTGTAGTGCCGCTCTTTTCTCAAGCGAGAGCAAATTCGAATCAGGGTCAGGCTGGCCAAGTTTTTGGCAACCGCTTTCTAGCGAAGCCGTAGACACTGAAACCGACAACTCTCACGGAATGGTGCGGGTCGAAGCCTTGTGTCACACATGCGGTGCACATTTGGGGCATATTTTTCCGGATGGACCGCAACCCACGGGCGATCGATACTGCATGAATTCAGCTTCCATGCAGTTCAGCTCACAGAATCCCTCAGATTAAAGACATCTGAGCAACAGGTTCAGCCCGTCAACCTCACACGGTCCTCAGCTGACGGGAACAGGTCGATAATTGCATCATCGAGTTCTTGCTTGACTCCAGCTAAGGGGAGCACATTCAAGACACCCTGACCTTGGCGGATGAGATCGATGATCTCCTCGCCCGAAACGAGCAATGGGGAAGCACCGCTGATCACCAGATTCGCAGAGGCGACATCAGTTCCAAGATTCTCTCGCAGATATGAAAAGACATTACGAACCATCTCAAGCCGTATTCCCGCATCGAGCAGGGTCTTAACGACTTTCAACTCCAACAAATCTTGGTAGGAGTAGCTGCGTCTGCTCCCACTTCCTTGTGCGTCTGCTAGAGAGGGACGAATAAGGTCAGTTCGCGCCCAATAATCCAACTGCCGGTATGTGATGCCTACCAACTCTGCCGTTCGCTTACCGGAGAAGCCCGATTCCACTACACGCTCAGTCACCGCTTCTGCCCCCGTCCTAGCTCGTCAACGATGCGATTACATCGATGGAACTACGTCCGTGTCATGCAACAGTACGGCCTAAACCAACACTCAGCAACCACCCTACGCGCGATACTTCGCGCGCTGTGCGCGAAAATTGTTGTAGAGGGTGGCTAGTTAGCCTTGAAAATCGTCAGGACTCACATCGTCCAAGAACTGTTTGAACTCGTCGAGTAGTTCGTCAGGGTCGTTTTCCGAAGATTCGTCTGCTGGGTGTGCCTCGAGAATTTGGCCCGCTTCGGTTAGGACTTCTTCAGTGGCGTAGATAGGGGTGGCTGTGCGCACGGCAAGAGCAATAGCATCACTCGGGCGGGCAGAAATTGTGTGATTTTTGCCCGCCAAGTTCAGTTCAATTTCGGCGAAGAATGTCCGTTCGCGCAATTCTGTCACCACCACTCTGGCGATCGTTGCCTGAAGCTCTTCAAGCATCTGCACCAACAAATCATGGGTCAAGGGCCGAGCGAGCCGAATGCCCTCAATTCCTCGATGGATAGCGTGGGCTTCAGGAGTATCGATTACAACAGGCAGAACTCGGCCCTGTCCCGACGTCTCTCTCAAGAGAAGAAGCGGACTATTTGAGGGCAACTCCACTTGCACCCCGAGCAACTCCATCTCGATCATGAACCGACCCTAGCCGGGCTCAGCAGCAAACCACGACCTTCAACTCGTCCACGAAACGAGATATAGCAACTTGAACTTCCCAATCTGTAAATCATCTCCGTTGGTCAGAACCACCTCAGTCGCTTCTAAGCGTTCGCCGTTCAAATAAGTGCCATTCAAAGAACCGACATCACTGAGGACATACCCGGTGCTGCCGACCTTTAGCTCCACGTGACGTCGGGAAACTGTTATGTCATCAAGAAAGATGTCACTGTCAGGGTGTCGCCCAACAGTGAGTTGTTCCCCAGTTATTGCGTACCGAGTGCCCGCTTGGTGCCCGCTAGTAACAATTAGAACAGCGCCACTCGACGGCGGGTGCATACCAACTGCTCCCTCTATACCGCCAAGGGTCTCAAGGGCTTCTGTGCTGACTTCAGTCTCTTGACTCAACTGTCGCCCACAACTCGAACAGAATCTTGAACCTATGAGATTAGTGTGCCCACACTCAGAGCATGTTTCGGTCATGCGCTACTCCGGACTTTCGTCGGCAACAAAGGAGTCGTATCTTTCTGCATCCATCAGGTCTTCAAGCTCAGAGCTGTCGTTTGGCCTGATAACGCATATCCAGCCGTCACCATAAGGGTCTTCGTTCACTAGTTCGGGCTGGTCTTCGAGCATGTCGTTAGCCTCCAACACCTCACCCGATACGGGCGCAAAGACATCTGAAACTGACTTCGTTGACTCGATCTCGCCAAAGGCCGAGTTTGCCGACACTTTCAACCCAACTTCAGGTAGCTCCACGTACACGACGTCACCAAGGGCATCCTGGGCAAAGTCACTAATCCCCACCCGAACTAAGGCACCTTCCAGGCGCACCCACTCGTGGTCGGTTGAATATCGAAGCTCAGCGGGGGTGTTCATGCACCAAACCTATCCCACAGCACTGGTTGTCGAACCTACCCATGCGCGTCGGCATCTCTTCCCGCCCGGCCCTCACGTAACGCTTCGCGAGCTGCGGGCACGTAACCCAGAGCAGACCAGTAGTGGATGGGTAGACCCGCAAGAGCACACACCCAAGCGCCAGCGGCGAAAAACGACGCGACCACCACCTCGCTCTCTCCCGCTAAGAAGAACGGGAACGCGAACATCATCAAAAAGGTCCCAGTTTTTCCCCACCACGTCACTTCGATTTTACGTGCACCTAATGCCCCGAGAACTAATGCGATCACGGCGACTAAACCCTCTCGTATTAAAGCCAACCACGCGACCCAGCCAGGCACAGAACCGTCAAGCCAAATTGCAAATACTCCTACCAACAGCATCAGCCGATCCGCCGTCGGGTCAAGGATTTTTCCTAATTCGCTGATTTGATTAAAGCGCCGTGCGATATAACCATCTACCCAATCGCTCGCCCCAAGAGCTCCAAGTAAAAGCGCTGCGCCCCAACGGTCTCCTTTAGAGAAAAGAAGCCAAAGAAATAGAGGGATGCAACCCAGCCGAAGGAGACTAATCAAATTAGGCACCGTGAAGGGTCGCCACCCAAGCTGCTGTTCAGACATCAATTGCATCGTAGGCTCCAACTCATGCCATCCGTTTTTACGATGATCATTCAAGGCGATTTACCTGGGACCTTTGTCTGGCGAGATGACCGGTGCGCAGCTTTTATGTCGATCAATCCCATTGCCCACGGACACACCTTGGTAGTTCCCATAGAAGAGATTGATCACTGGCTCGACGTGCCCCTAGACCTACAGCAACATCTATTTGGAATCGCTCGCCGCGTAGGGCAAGCCCAGCAGCGAGCCTTCAGAACGGACAGAGTGGGACTGATCGTTGCCGGCTTCGAAGTGCCGCACATGCACATCCACGTGATCCCAGCACAAGTAATGTCCGACCTGGATTTCGCGAACGCGGCCACCTCTGTAGGGCAATCTGAACTTGAGGATGCGGCTACTGCCATTAAAGCTGAACTGGCCGAGACCCCCGGTTAAAACATTGAGTCTTGGGCTAACGGAGCTGTGAGCTCCGGGCCGTTATGTCGTGGATTTCCAACTTTAGGATTAACACGATGAGCTTCAAAAAGCGCGCTGGGCGCTGGGCGCAGTATCTGTTTCAAACCTGCGATATCCGAATTCTGAGGATCCAACCATTCAACCCAGGTGGATTGCGGCAAAACAACGGGCATCCGATGATGAATGTTCGACAAGAATTCGTTCGCTTCTGTAGTCAAAATCGTAAATGAAAGCTCGTATCTTGCAGTTCCCTCAACGCGTTGTCTTTCCCACACACCAGCCATACACAAAAGCTCTTGATCTGAACGGAAGATGAACATCGGCTGCTTCTTACGCTTCTTTTCTCCCGGTGAATTAACAACCTTCCACTCATAAAACCCGCTCGCCGGAATAATGCATCTGCGAGATGCAAATGCGTCGGCAAAGCTCGCTTTAGTGTCGACAGTCTCGGCTCGAGCATTAATCAGTCGCTTCTGGGAGGATTTCGACTGCGCCCATTTGGGCAAAAACCCCCAGGAGAAGACCTCAATGCGGCGCCCGTCTTTTCGGTCGCTCGCCCCATCATCGATAAAAGTCGCATACACCTCGGCAGACGGTGCCACGTTGTAATTCGGAGCGACATCGTCATCTCCGATATCAGCCTCAAATAAGCCGGTTAACTCATTCGCGGAAGCCGCAGCAACAAATCGGCCGCACACCTCTCAGACGTCCCGATTTTCGTCAGACATAAGTTGACCCCTTCATTTCGCCGCGGTCCTGACGAATCTCAACATTCACTAAAGCGGGCTTGCCTGACGCGAACGCTCGAGCAATAGCCGGCGCTATGTTCTCAGGTTCAGTGACGTGTTCTCCATGGCCACCGAGTGCCTCTACGACTTTGTCGTATCGGGTTCGATTCAATTCAACTGCAATTAAGCGATCTTCCCCGTACAGCATTCCTTGTGGTCTCATCATCTGACCCCAAGCCGCATCATTTCCAACGACTCCGACGATAGGAAGGCCAAAGCGCACTGCCGTGTCGTATTCGAATCCGTTAAGTCCAAAGGATCCATCTCCATACACAATGAGCACACGCTTATCTGGGTATGCCTTCTGGGCTGCTAGGGCAAAGGGCATGCCGACTCCAAGAGTCCCAAGGGGACCAGGATCCATCCACGCACCTTCTCGCGGAACGTTGATGACCTTTGACGCCTGCGCGACGATATCTCCCCCGTCGCCGATCACAATCATGTCATCGGTGACCGCGTTTGCGATTTCTCTGCACAAACGAAGGGGGTCAATCGGCACCTCTTCACTGTCCATTCGAGAGCGCCGCTCGGCGTCAAGCTCTTCCTCTCTTTCGCGTAACTGATCGCGATACGAAAAGACGTCAATAGCGATGCCACGTTCTTTTACGTCAAGACACATCGATTCGAAGTTCAGGCCGAGATTACCCGTGAGACCTATATCGACGGCACGGTTGTTACCGATCAAAGTTTCCTCCATATCCATTTGCACGATGGATGCCGAAGCGGGAATGGAACGCCCAAATTTCATGCGAAAATCCAGAGGGGTGCCCGCTAGGACCACCAAATCCGCTTGCTCAAGGGCTTCTTTCCTAGTTAGAGACAAGAACGAGGGGTGGTCCCACGAAATTTCTCCTCGTGCCATTCCGTTAACGAAACAAGGAATCCCAGTTACGTCAAGAAACTCGGCGAGTTGGGCGCCACCTTCACTCCACTTAAGCGAAGTTCCCGCCATCACCATCGGACGTTCAGCCTGGGCCACGAGGTCGACCGCTGCTGAGACAAGCCCTGCGGGGGCGACAGAGGCAACTCGGTAATCTCTGAACTCAGGAACGGTGACTTCCGCTAGATCGACCTTGCCCCCGAGAACATCCATGGGAATTTCCAGAAATGCTGGTCCTGGAATACCACTCAGCGCTGAACGTATGCCGGCTTCAATGTATTCAGCGATGCGCGAAGTTTGGTAACACGCGTCAGCCCATTTCGAGATCGGTTTCATGAATGAAACATGATCCATTTCTTGCAATGAACCTCTGCGCGTGTGTCGAAACGGGCCTTGCCCACCTATGACAAGGATCGGCGAGTTCGCTCTCCAAGCGTTTGCGACACCAGTTGCTCCATCAGTAACCCCAGGTCCCGCGGTCAAGATAGCAACGCCTACCTTTCCCGGATGTAGTCGAGCCCATGCGTCGGCGGCATGGACGGCGGCCTGTTCGTGGCGCACATCAACAACTTCGATGTTCTCGTCAAGGCACCCGTCGTATATCGCCATCACATGGCCACCCGAAAGAGTAAACACACAATCCACTCCGGCGGCTTTCAAGGCCTTCGCCGCCAACTTTCCTCCATGCGTCACAACGCTCACACTCCCCCGGCCGCGTCCGCAGCCGACGAGCACGACTGTACGCTGCGTTAAGTGCGCGTGACTGTTCCTGCCTCATCAGCGAATATTGGGCCGGGCTTCGACTGCCTCGGAGTCGCTATCGACCTCCCGTTTCATCTGGACTTAGGGGAGCCTCAGGAACTCGCAACCGAGCTCGATGATCACCATCCGGCCATGACTGCCTTTAGAGACGCTGGCGGGTCAGGGCCGCTTTTTGCGGAGACCCAAATCCCGCCCGGAAAGGGCCTCGGATTTTCTGGAGCCGCTCGGGTAGCTGGACTCGCTGCGGCGTCTCTCCAACAGTCCGGCGCAATTCACTACCCGAAGTTGCTGATCGAAGCCGGGTCTCTCGAGGGTCACTACGACAATGTCGCCGCGTCGATCTACGGCAGTATCACTGCCACGAATAACCACGCAGTGGTGCGCCTTAATTGTCCCGCTGATCTGAGCATTGTGACCTGGATCCCGGACACCAAGACCTCGACCAACGTCTCTAGAAATCATCTACCTTCATCGATCTCTTTCGATACCGCTGTGAATGCCCTTGGAAGAAGCTCAGTGCTGGTTGCTGCAATTGCTGCAGGTGATTTAGACGCTATGCGCGCCGCCTGCCACGACGATTTGCATCAACCAACACGACTCGCTGACGCGCCGGAATCAGCGAAAGCCATCAAGGCTGCGCTCGAGCACGGCGCGTCCGCTGCTTGGTTGAGCGGCTCAGGTCCCAGCATCGCTGCATTCGTAGAGCGCGATATTGCTCAGGCGGTATCAATGTCTTTTCCCCAGTCCGGGCACAGCAAAATTCTGGAGGTGGCTCCTTACGGAATCTCAGTTAGCTAGCAACGATGTTCACGAGCCTGTCTGGAATCACTATGACTTTGCGGATTTCTTTGCCTCGAAGTAGCTCTTCTATTCGCGGATCTGAGAGAGCTGCTCCTCGTAAAACATCTTCTTCGAGACCGCTCTCTACAACTATTCGACTCCGCACCTTGCCATTCACCTGAACCGGTAGCTCCACAGATTCGTCGACCAAAAAATCGGACTGCGCCGTAGGAAATTGTTCGTGGACTATCGAATTCGTGTTCCCTAAACGCTTCCAAAGTTCTTCTGCTATGTGGGGCACCAACGGCCCAAGCATTAGAACGAGGGCGTGGGCAACTTCGCGCGACACAGGCTCAGCACGCCGACTCAACTCATTATTCAACTCGGTAATACGCGCAATGGCCGAGTTAAACCGAAGACCCTCCATGGCTTCCCCGACCGCTGCAATAGTTCGATGCAACATCCTTTTAAGGGAGTCCGAAGGAGCGGTGTCGACAACTGTTACGGCGCCGGTACTTTCATCGATCAGGTTTCGCCAGACACGCTGGAGAAGCCTGTGCGAGCCAATAACAGACTTAGTTTCCCATGGGCGATCTTGGTCAAGTGGACCCATGAACATCTCATAGAGTCGCAGCGTGTCGGCTCCATAGGCTGAGTACATGTCATCCGGTGTGACTGAATTCTTTAGCGACTTACCCATTTTGCCGAAAGTTCGCGTGACCGGAGATTCTTCGTAAAAGTACTCGCCGTCGGATTCAACGACGTCTTCTGCATCAACGTAAATACCTCTTTGGTCTTGATAGGCGGCAGCTTGGATATACCCCTGGTTGTAGAGCCGTTGAAAAGGTTCGGGACCCGACACGTGCCCTAGGTCGAAAAGAACCTTGTGCCAGAAACGGGCATAGAGGAGATGGAGCACAGCGTGTTCGACCCCGCCCACGTACAGGTCGACTCCGCCGACGCCCCCGTCAGAATCAGTCATCCAATATCTCTCGACGGCCGGGTCAACGAATCGTTCTTCATTGCTCGGGTCCAAATATCTCAGGTAGTACCAGCAGGAACCGGCCCACTGCGGCATCGTATTGAGTTCGCGTTTGTACGGGAGTTCTCCCTCTCCGAGGTCGTACGTCGCCACTGCCCAATCGGTAGCCCGACCGAGCGGCGGTTCCGGGTCTGATTCTTCGTCTAATGCTCGTGGGGCCCAGTCGATTAGTTCCGGGAGTTCGACAGGCAGTTGGTTCTCAGGGACAGCTAACGCCAACCCAGTGTCGTCGTAAACGATTGGGAAAGGTTCGCCCCAATAACGTTGTCGAGAAAAAAGCCAGTCACGCAACTTGTAGGTGACCGTTCTTAGCCCATGCTCCTCGCGTTCCAACCAGTCAATGATCGCTGTTTTCGCATCATCGATATGTAGGCCATTCAAGAAACCACTGTTGATAGCTGGGCCGTCACCGACGTACGCCTCCCCTTCAAAAGTCGGTGGAGGTTCAACAGTTCGAATAATTTCTATTTCGAACGCCTTTGCAAAATCCCAATCTCTCTGATCTTGGCCGGGCACACTCATCACTGCGCCCGTTCCGTATCCCATTAACACGTAATCGGCAATAAATATTGGCACCCGGTGTCCGTTTACAGGGACAGCGCAGTGGGCACCAATGTAAACACCAGTTTTTGCCTGGTTTTCTTGGCGCTCTAAATCAGTCATCTCAGAGACTTTTTGACGGTAACTCTCTACGGCTTCGCCAGGTGTCTCCGCATTCCCTCTCCAAGGACGCGGCGTATCTTTGGGCCAGGTTTTCGCGGTAAGGGCATCGACTAAAGGATGTTCTGGGGCCAACACCATCGCTGTAGTGCCGAACAACGTATCTGGCCGGGTCGTAAAGACTTCGATCTTCGATCCCGATGATGTTTCAAAACCAATTTGCGCGCCCTCGGAGCGCCCGATCCAATTTCTTTGCATCGTCTTAATGGAATCGGTCCAATCGAGGTGTTGCAGATCTTCGAGTAATCGGTCAGCGTATGCGGTAATCCGCATCATCCATTGCTTCATCGGTCGACGAAACACAGGGTGATTGCCGCGTTCGCTGCGTCCTTCCGACGTCACTTCCTCGTTGGCTAAAACGGTTCCGAGAGCGGGACACCAGTTGACTGGCGCGTCGCCAAGGTATGCGAGGCGCCAATGGTCTAGCTCGCGTCGTTTCTCTGTTTCGCCCATTTCCGCCCATAGCTGGCCATCTGAGGTGGCGCGAGCACCCGATGAAAGCAACTCCTCTAGTTCCGATATAGGGCGGGCTCGGTCAACTTCGCTGTCGTACCAACTCTGGAAGATTTGAAGGAATATCCATTGCGTCCACCGGTAGTAGGAAACATCTGTCGTCGCAATAGATCGCCTCTTATCGTGACCCAACCCCAAGCGGTCAAGCTGACGTTGCATGTTGGCAATGTTGTTCTCAGTATTAGACCGGGGATGCTCCCCTGTCTGGCGTGCATGCTCTTCCGCTGGCAATCCAAAAGCGTCATACCCCATCGTGTGTAGGACGTTGTAGCCAACCATTCTCTTGTAGCGCGCGAAAACATCCGTGCCGATGTAGCCGAGCGGATGACCGACGTGCAGCCCTGAGCCGGAGGGGTACGGAAACATATCCATCACAAACAGCTTCGGGCGAGCGTCGCCTTCTTCACCCGAGAGCGGTCCGGAAGGGTTAGCCGCTTGATACGTTCCATCCTCAAGCCATCTCCGCTGCCATTCGACTTCAATCTGGTCAGCTAACGAAGCGTCGTATCGAAACGCGGGTGGAGAATCCTCTTCTTCAGTTCCGGGGCTAAGAGAAGACTCGTTCACGGGGCTCAAGGATGCCACGAGATGACCTCGGTAGCGCAGTTAGATGCCGAGTATTACTCGGGTCGCGGGCGTCAAGGCGACGCGTGCAATACCCTGCTCACATGCCCGGCGACGATTCTCAGTCCAATCTCATCGACGGAGATAATCTTCCCTTAACTGATCAAAATTATGCCTCTTGGGAAGTGGCTGCCAACACCGCACTGAGAGGCCAAGGCCTTAGGTCCCTCACCACCAAAACTTTGGACGGTATTGCGAGAGAACCGCTTTATACGCGTGAACTGCATGCAACGGATCAAAACGATGCAGGTCTTCCCGGAAGTTCACCATTCACTCGCGGCAGTCGTGCCGCCGGCAACGTATTGGGGTGGGAAATTCGCCAAAGCCACTTTGCACAAACCCAAGGCATCAACAAACGCATTCTTTCTGATCTTGAGAACGGCGTCACCGGCATCACTCTTATCGCAGCTCCAACAGAGCTTGAGTCGCTCGATTCGCTTCTCGATGGTGTTCACCTTGATTTGGCTCCCGTTCATTTGACTCCTGGAAGCTCATTAGCGCAAATACAGGCCCTCGTTACTCTTTGCGATCGTCGATGCGGCGACGCGTCCCTACTGCGCAACCGCCTGGGGATCGATCCGGTTGGACGGATGGCGCGGACCGGTCGGTCCATCTCCGAGATCTCAAAGGAAATCGCTGAATGCGCTGATGCAGTGTCTGAACTATCGAAGTCGCATCCCAACATGCGACCAATTGCCCTCGATGGCTCCACATGGGCCGACGCTGGTGCTTCTGATGGACAAGAGCTCGGAGCTGTTCTTTCGACCGGGGTCATGTGGTTGCGCGCTCTTACAGCAGCGGGACTTTCAGTAGACGAAGCATCACAACAGCTCGAATTAACACTTACAGCTGGTCCAGATCAGTTTCTAACAACTGCTAAGTTCCGAGCTGCTCGGATTTGTTGGACCAGAATCATCGATGCCTCAGGTGGCGATCCTGCTCGTGCTCCGCTCAGCATCCATGCCACCACGGCACGTTCAATGATGACCCGCAATGACTCCTGGGTAAACATGTTGCGCACGACAACAGCCTGCTTCGCCTCTGCCTTGGGTGGGGCTGACGCCATAACGGTCGAGCCGTTCGACAGCGCTACCGGTCTCCCCGACGACAGCGCTTTGCGATTAGCACGAAATACTCAACTCATACTTCAAGAAGAATCGAAGGTGGCTTCCGTAATCGACCCGGCGGGTGGAAGTTGGTATCTCGAGGCACTGACCAACGAACTCGCCCATTCGGGGTGGAAGGTTCTCCAACAGCTGGAGGAAAACGGTGGTATCGGGGAGGCCCTCCTATCCGGATTCTGGCAAGCTGCGATAGCGGAGACACGCGAGGCTCGCCTGGCCGCCGTCGCGGACCGCTCTACTTCGATCACGGGAACCAGTGAATTTCCAGACATAAGCGAGACCAAGATCGAGCGCCAAGCTATCCCCAGTGACTCCATGCAAACATTTGGGGAAAAAAGGTGTGAAGCTCTGTCTCTATTTCGTTGGTCTGCTCCTTTCGAACAGTTTCGAGAAGCTGCGGACTCTGCTGCTACTCGACCAAGTGTCTTTCTCGCGAACCTCGGCGACGTCGTTACTCACAGCGCAAGATCGACATTTGCAAAGAACCTTTTCGAAACGGGCGGGGTAGAGGCCGTAAGTGAGAGTGGCTTCGAAAATTCAGCCAGAGCCGCTGAAGCATTCGCCTCAAGTGGTTGCAGAATCGCTTGTATATGTTCAACGGATACCGTTTATTTGAAGTCTGCCGCAGAAGCCGCTACTGCGCTTCGAGGTGCGGGAGCAGAGCTCATCTACCTCGCCGGATCCCCCGATACCCCTGGAATCGATACCACAGATATCGATGGTTTTGTTTATCGTGGATGCAACGTGCTCGAAGTACTCGCAAAAGTGCACACGACGTTGGTTGGGTGAGTTCAAACAATGAACCAAATCCCTGACTTTTCCACAATAAACCTCGACTCTGTGAACCAACCAAAGTCCGACCTCGACCACTGGGAACGCAATCTCGAAGCACAGACAGGAACCTCCGCTGAAGACTTGACCTGGCAAACGCCCGAAGGAATCAACATCAAGTGTCTTTACACCGCGGCGGACCTTCGGGACGATATGACGCATCTGGACAGCTTCCCGGGTTTCGCTCCGTTTCTACGCGGCCCTTATCCAACGATGTACACGAACCAACCTTGGACGGTTCGGCAGTACGCGGGATTTTCGACGGCTGAAGATTCCAACGCCTTCTATCGACGAAATCTTGCCGCTGGTCAGAAGGGACTTTCAGTCGCCTTCGACCTCGCCACCCACCGCGGCTACGACAGTGACCATGAGCGAGTCAGCGGCGATGTCGGCATGGCGGGCGTCGCCATCGACTCCATCTACGACATGAGGACGCTCTTCGACGGCATTCCGCTTGATCAGATGAGCGTTTCAATGACAATGAACGGGGCCGTGCTACCCATTCTTGCGCTCTATATCGTCGCCGCCGAAGAGCAGGGAGTACCAGCCGACCAGCTTGCGGGGACCATACAAAATGACATCCTAAAAGAGTTCATGGTGCGCAACACCTACATCTATCCACCCCAGCCCTCAATGCGCATTATTGGCGACATCTTCGAGTTCACAAGCCAGAACATGCCCCGCTTTAACTCCATTTCCATATCGGGATACCACATGCAAGAAGCGGGAGCGACGGCCGATTTAGAACTCGCCTACACCCTCGCTGACGGTCTCGAATACCTCCGTACAGGCCAAAAAGCCGGGCTCAGCGTCGATGATTTTGCGCCTCGTCTCAGCTTTTTCTGGGCAATCGGTATGAACTTCTTCATGGAAGTCGCCAAACTCAGAGCTGCACGCATTATTTGGGCTGATTTGGTGCAGGGTTTTTCTCCAACGAATCCCAAATCCATGTCCTTGCGAACCCATAGTCAGACATCGGGATGGAGCCTCACCGCGCAAGACGTCTACAACAACGTCGTTCGGACTTGCGTCGAGGCCATGGCAGCTACTCAGGGTCATACCCAAAGTCTTCACACGAACGCTTTCGACGAGGCGCTCGCACTGCCAACTGATTTCAGCGCGCGAATCGCCCGTAATACCCAGCTCTTTCTCCAACAAGAGTCCGGGACAACCAAAGTTATTGACCCTTGGGGTGGGAGTTACTACGTCGAACGATTGACCCGAGAATTAGCTGATCGGGCACTCGGCCACATCAGCGAGATCGAGCAAATGGGTGGCATGGCCCAAGCAATAGAGGCAGGCATCCCAAAGATGCGAATTGAGGAAGCAGCGGCACGCACCCAGGCGCGCATCGATTCGGGCAGACAAACCGTTGTCGGAGTGAACAAGTATCGGATGGACGTTAACGAAGAGGTCGATGTCCTTAGAATCGACAATGCTGAGGTCAAGTCAACTCAAATAGCCAAGCTCAACCGCCTTCGCGCCGAGAGAGATGACGAACAGGTAGATAAAGCTCTTGCAGCATTAACCAAAGCGGCGGACACTGGAGAGGGAAACCTCTTAGCCTTAGCGATAGAAGCGGGACGAGCGAAAGCAACAGTTGGAGAGATCAGTCTCGCCCTTGAACTCGTCTACGGCCGCCACAAGGCAGAAATCCGATCAATTAGCGGGGTGTACAGCAGCGAAGTGGGAGAAGAAACCGACGCAGTGAGTTCTGTACGAGAACTGGTTGAGCAATTTTCCGAACGCGAAGGTCGACGACCGCGTATCCTCGTCGCCAAAATGGGGCAAGACGGGCACGATAGGGGCCAGAAGGTCATCGCCACTGCGTTTGCAGACCTCGGCTTCGACGTAGATATCGGACCTCTTTTTTCAACCCCCAGAGAAGCCGCTCGTCAAGCGGTAGAGAATGATGCGCACATCGTCGGAGCATCTTCTCTTGCTGCAGGTCATCTGACACTGATACCTGAACTTCGCGACGCCTTAGTCGCCGAGGGTCGAGACGACATCATGATCGTCGTCGGCGGTGTCGTTCCACCCCAAGATTTCGCGGCCTTGATCGAGGCCGGAGCTACAGCGATATTTCCTCCGGGAACGGTCATCGCCGAAGCCGCTACAGAGCTGCTCACAAAACTTAACGGCTAGAACTCATCATTTACGGCGAACGTTTTTTACCTTCTTTTTTGCACGGTTAGCGCGATAGACCGAGCTAGATGCAGCTTTGCTGGTCCGGCGTCCGAGCGATGAGTCTGCCTCTTCGAGCTTCGCCTGAAAACGTTTGTGAACCCACAATCTCTCCCCCGCAACTTCTATCTGAGACCAAAACTGGCTACGCACCTCGAACTTGGTGGTTCGCGGGCTTCTGTCAAGTAACTCAACTGGTTTCGCCGGCCGCCATCCCCGGGCTCTCAGCAGCAGAACGTCGTCAGATGTGATGGCAATGACTCGGTAGCGAGCAGTAGTCAAAACCGCAACTATTGCGAACACGACCACCGTGATCGTGACTCCCATCACCCATGAACGAGGGTCCAAGACCAGAACAGCCAACAGAACGAACATTGCGAATACCAGCATCGTAAAAGGATGAAGTCCCCCTTGAGCGGGAAGCATCCATTTCACTGTCTCGTCTGGTTCCAGGAATTTTTCCACGGGGTGAGGACGACTCCGACCACGCGCAGCTATCCGTTTTGCTATTCCCATATGTTCCTACTTTTGCAGGTCTTGTCAGCCAAATTATCGATGGCAGCCAATATTTCACAACTGGCCCCCTTAAATGACCTCTAAATCAGTCGGTTGAGGGCCTGTACCCTCAACAGTTGTGGCATCCATCCCTTCGATCACAGATCTCGTAGAAGGCGTCCGCTCGGCGGATCGCGCCTCCTTGGGTCGCGCCATAACTCTCATAGAAAGCAGCCTCCCTGACCATCGCGCTTCAGCTCAAGAACTGCTTTCCCAGCTTCTAACTAACCCCGGCTCAGCTCATCGTGTTGGAATCACAGGGGTACCTGGCGTCGGGAAAAGCACTTTTATTGAAACTCTCGGTAAAACTCTGACAAGCAAAGGCCACCGGGTAGCAGTTCTCGCGGTAGATCCAACATCAACGCGCACTGGGGGCTCCATCTTGGGCGACAAGACCCGAATGTCGTCATTGGCAAACGACGATGCGGCGTTTGTGCGACCCTCCCCAACGGCTGGTGAGCTGGGCGGCGTTACGCGGATGACGCGAGAAACCATACTTTTGTATGAGGCGGCTGGTTTCGATGTCGTACTAGTGGAAACAGTCGGAGTGGGTCAGAGCGAGACAGTGGTCGCAGACATGGTCGATTTCTTCCTCGTGTTAATGCTTGCCGGGGCCGGCGACGAACTTCAAGGGATCAAAAAGGGAATCCTCGAGTTAGCCGACATGATCGCCGTGAACAAAGCTGACGGCAACAACGCGCAACGAGCTGCTGCAGCTGCGCGCGAATACCAAATTGCTCTGCACCTCACCGCGCCGGCGTCACCTCATTGGACGCCTCCAGTTCTCACCTGTGCTGGTCTAACAGGCGAAGGCGTCGAGACCCTGTGGAGTCAGGTTGAACAGCACCGTCGCCTTCTGAGCGAGTCTGGTGACCTTGAGCGTCGTCGGGTAGATCAACGCGTTCGTTGGATGTGGTCAATGCTTGATGACCGTCTCTTGGAGGCTCTGCGAACCCACCCAGAGGTGGGAAACCTCCTACCTGAGTTGGAGTCTCAAGTTCGTTCGGACCTGACGACGCCAGTAAGCGCTGTCAATACGCTCATCGAAGCGTTCTTACGGGATTAGCTCAGTTCGCCTTGACAGGGGCGGCTCAACTAATCACCAACTCACCGGGGGCCTTTGACCAAAGAGTTAGAAATCTTCGTCGAAGGCCACATCACCTTCAACACCGACCTGATAAGCCACGACGGTACGTTCGAAAAAGTTCGTCAACTCTTGAACGTCCTGTAGCTCCATGAAATCGAACGGGTTTTTCGATCCGTAGCGTTTGGGGAGTCCTAGTTGCAGTAACCGTTGATCCGCGACGAACTCTAGATAAGTGCGGGTATCGGCAGTTGACATTCCGGCCACTCCGCCCGAGAGGACGTCCGCCGCGAACTGGCTCTCTACTTCGATCGCTTCCTCAAGCATTTCAACGATGCGGGCAGACAGATCGTCATCGAATAAATCGGGCTCTTCGTTTCTAATCGTGTTCACGACTTCGAATGCGAAGTTCATGTGACAGGACTCATCGCGAAAAACCCAGTTAGTGCCCGCTGCTAGCCCATTAAGAAGGCCTTTGCTGCGAAGGAAATAGACGTACGCGAACGCAGCAAAGAAAAAGAGCCCTTCGATACACGCAGCGAAGCAAACCAAGTTCAGCAGAAACTGCTTTCGCTCGTCACGGGAGCGTAATTCCGCGACGTCGCCGATGCTGCTCATCCATTTAAAACAGAACTCAGCTTTTCGACGAATGGACGGAATATTCTCGATGGCAGCAAACGCTTCAGCCCTCTCGTCAACATCGGGTATGTAGTTATCGAGGAGGGTTAAATAAAACTGAACGTGCAGAGCTTCTTCATATAGCTGCCTGCTCAAGTACATACGGGCTTCGGGACTGTTGATGTGTTGATACAAATTCAACACAAGGTTGTTCGCAACGATCGAATCTCCAGTCGCGAAGAAAGCGACTAATCGATTAATTAAATGGCGTTCAGCGGGCAGCAATTTTCGATCAAGATCCACGACATCATCAGAAAAATCTATTTCTTCAACCGTCCAGGTGTTCTTAATGGCATCTCGGTACATGTCATAAAAAACCGGGTATTGCATCGGACGCAACGTGAGGTTGAATCCGGGGTCAAGAATGTTGCCTGCAACTCCGACCTCTCGCCCGAGAGCGGACTTCCCCTGATCAGGCTGATCAAGGTTTGCGTAATTGTCATCTGGTTCTGCAAGTGCCATTTCGGTGTCGTTTCTCGGCGATCAATTAGGACAAGGAAGCGAAACGGGGATCAGTCACAAGCTTCACAAGTTTCGGGGTTTTCCAGTGAGCACGCGATGGCTTCTTCATCACTGAAAGAGCGGGCATCGACTGACTCTCCGTCCGGCGGTGAACCTGTCGGTTCACCATCATCTGCGGAAGCGGTTTGGTTGATTCGAGTGGCTGGCCTCGAACGCAGGTAATAGGTGGTCTTCAGGCCACTCTTCCATGCGTGCATATACATGGAAGACAACTTGCCAATGCTAGGGCTCTCCATAAACAGATTCAGAGACTGACTCTGATCAATGTATGCACCTCTACTAGCCGCCAAATCAATCAGGGCTCGTTGTGGTAACTCCCAAGCCGTTCGATAGATCTCGCGCAGGTCCTCGGGAATCTCCTCGATGGCCTGAATCGAGCCTTCCGCTCGCTTAATTCGTTGAGCCATGTCGTCACCCCAGAGACCGCGTTCCTGAAGCTCATTCACTAGGTAACGATTGATTTGCAAAAACTCGCCTGAAAGGGTTTCTCTCTTAAACAGATTCGATACTTGAGGCTCGATGCATTCATAGCATCCAGCGATGGAGGCAATAGTCGCCGTCGGGGCGATCGCAATCACCAACGAGTTACGAAGACCGTGCTGGCTTATACGGTCCTTCAACGCCTCCCATCGTGCAACGTCGGTCGGGACGACCCCCCACAGATCAAACTGAAGGTCACCTCGAGCTGCCCTCGTTTCAGAGAACCCCTCGTGAGGTCCGTCTTCTGCTGCTAGATCGCAACTAGCCGAGAGAGCGCAGTAATAGATCTCTTCGCTTATCCGCGTCGACAGTTCGAGGGCTTCGGGACTATCGAATGTCAAGCCGGTCTGGAAGAACACATCTTGGAGTCCCATCAAACCCAAACCCACGGGACGCCACTTACTGTTCGAAGAGCCCGCTTCGTCAGTCGGGTAGAAATTGATGTCGATTACTCGATCTAGGAACGGCACCGCTGTCCGCACGACCTCGCCGAGGCGGTCGAAATCGAATGCTCCGTCGCGCACCAGGCGTCCCAGGTTCACCGAGCCCAGGTTGCAAACAGCAGTCTCTTGTTGATTCGTAACTTCCAGAATTTCGGTACAGAGGTTCGAAAGATGCACAACGTTGCCGGGTTCTCCTGTCTGATTGCATTTCAGATTCGATGCGTCTTTGAAGGTAACCCAACCGTTTCCTGTCTGAGCCAACGTCCTCATCATGCGGCTATACAACTGTCGGGCCGGAACTTGCCGTTCGTAGAGTCCCGCTTGTTCCGCTGCAAGATAGGCCTGGCGAAACTCGTCTCCGTACAGGTCCGTCAGGTGTGGCACAACCTTTGGGTCGAAGAGAGACCACTGCCAGTCGTTTTCCACTCGTTCCATGAACAAGTCTGGGATCCAATTCGCAAGGTTTAAGTTGTGAGCTCGACGAGCTGTATCACCTGTGTTGTCCTTAAGCTCAAGGAAGTCGTCTAGATCAGCGTGCCAGGTTTCCAAATAAACGCAGGCGGCACCTTTGCGTCTACCACCCTGGTTCACAGCAGCGACGGAAGAGTCCAATGTCTTTAACCACGGAACGATGCCGTTAGAAAGGCCGTTCGTGCCGCTGATCAGTGAACCCTTAGCTCGAACTCGATGCCAGGCAACCCCAATCCCACCTGCAAATTTTGAGAGCTTCGCGATATCGGTATACCGCTTGTATATGCCTTCCAAGGAATCTTCGGGGCTGTCCAACAAATAACACGATGACATTTGAGGGTGAGCTGTACCGGAGTTAAACAGAGTTGGACTGGAGGTCAGGTACTCAAGGCTCGACATCAATTCATAAAGAGTGATGGCTTCTTCGGGTGTCCGAGCAAGGCCACACGCGACTCGAAGAAGAAAATACTGAGGGGTTTCTATGACCGTCCTCTCAGTTGGGTGGCGGAGGAGGTAGCGATCATAAACGGTACGCAAGCCAAAAAATTCGAACAGATTACTCCGCTCGTTCAAGACCGAGTTGTTCAGTTTGCGCGCATGAACTTGAACAAACTCAAGAACGCCTTGGTGGATCAGCCCACACTCAGCTCCCAACTCGATTGATTGGCTAAACGAATAAACGTTTTGATTCTGGACTTCTTTGTCAATAAACGTTCCGAGTAGTCGTGCTGCAAGGCGAGAGTAGTTAGGTTCTTCAATAATCAACGCGGCTGCTGTACGAATCGACAATTCGTCAAGTTCGGTGGTGGTTGCACCATCGTGCAAACCCGAGATAGTTCTCGTGGCGATACGCATCGGATCTACCCCAGGTAACTCCGTCGCGCATCGTTCGACAGCCCTGACGATCTTGTTGACGTCTACAGACTGCAAGCTCCCGTCACGCTTCTGGACCTGCATCCCCGTTGCCGAAGTGCCCTCTATCATGTCCTCGGTTGTGCCAGTCCCCGTCTGGTCTGTGATCGCCACTTTCACTCCTCGTCTGCCGCACCCGAACCCAACGCCCGTCCCCCTCCACCGGGAACCGATATCTCCTCTTCAATTCACCTGGCCCATTTAGGGGCCTGCAGTTCGCTGAGTCGGAGGATCAATCCCTCGGTCTTAGTTCGTTTAAGTTCCGGACTTGTGATTACACCCGTGTAGTTACAACCTTGTCAAGCATATGTACCGGTCTCTTTGGTCGCGCGCAAGCACAAATCAGCCGTCTTTTCGGTTGACGGGGTCGCAAAGTTCTTTGCGCTCACCACCCTGCGTGGCGAATATCTATTCCGTTTGATTTGATGCCACTTGCCCTTCCGAGCGAGATAGCGTTCAGGGGGGAGGTGGAAACTGTGGATCAAATCGTGGTTGTAGGCGCTTCTCTTGCAGGAATACGGGCCTGCCAAAATCTTCGCCGCGAGGGTTTCGAAGGCACGTTGACCCTTATAGGTGCCGAGAAGCACCGCCCCTACGACAGGCCACCTCTCTCCAAAACAATGTTGTCTACCGACCAAGATCCCGAAGAGTTATTCCTCCTCGCTGAAGACGTGTTATCTGATCTCGACCTGAACCTCATGTTGGGCGAATCGGCAACGAGTCTCGACATCCACCGACAGGTGGTCACCGTGGGTGACGACCAGATTCGCTACGAGGGTCTCATAATTGCTACCGGAGCTGCCGCAAGAAAACTTCCAAAAACTGACGCTATCGAGGGAGTTCACGTCCTTCGCACGATCGATGACGCATTAGCTATTCGCCAACGATTAATACCTGGAGCGTCTGTCGTAATAGTGGGTGCCGGTTTCGTTGGCTCCGAAGTCGCGGCTGCCGCAAGCAACCGAGGCTGTGAGGTAACGATCGTTGAGGCCGCAGCGGCGCCGCTCATCCGAGGCCTGGGGGTTGAGATGGGAGAAGCTTGCGGCGACCTACACCAAGTACACGCAGTCAAATTGCGACTCGGGGTCGGTGTTGCTTCCATTATTGGTCGCGACGAAGTAGAGGGCGTCGAATTGACCGACGGGACTCAGCTTTTAGCGGATCTTGTGGTCATCGGAATTGGGGCTGTTCCCAACACGGACTGGTTGGCCGGCTCCGGGCTCAAGATTGATGACGGAGTCGTGTGTGACGGGACGATGAATACGGGGGTTCCAGGTGTCTATGCCGTTGGCGACGTCGCCAAGGCTCCCAACGCTTGGCTGGGACCGTCACCTGTCCGAGTAGAACACTGGACAGCCGCCACCGAACAAGCGATGTTGGTCGCCGGGAATCTATTACACCCCGAGCGCAGCCGCGCCTACGACTCCGTGCCCTTCGTATGGTCCGACCAGTACAACGACCGGATTCAAATTGCGGGTGATACTGATAGTTCTGAGCATGTGGAAGTCTTGGTTGGCTCGGTCGAAGAACAAGCTTTTGTTACCGGCTACCGGCGCGATGGTGCACTAGCAGGGGTAATGGCCATGAACAGCATCAGACCGTTCGTTCAATACCGGCGACTTCTGATGGGTCACGGCAGTTGGGACGACGCCCTCGCGTTGGCAGCAGAACTCTCCTAATACGGCAATCTCTCACAACGATGAAAACACTTTTGAGAATTCCGTCAACCCTGGGAAGATGCTTTAGACGGGGCTAGCTAGAGACAACGCCGATAACCGGGCGGGGTGCTTTTGTCTACCACCTGCGCTCTACTGTGAACTTGGGGGTGTCTCTGGTGAACGCCGGCAATCACAAAATAAACACAGTCGCTGTCTTCTGCGCTTCGTCTTTTGGTAATGACCCGGCCTTTATTGAACTAGCCACCGAGCTCGGCAGATACCTCGCTCTAGAACAGGTGACGATCGTCTTCGGCGGCAGTGACGCCGGCCTCATGGGGGCCGTCGCCGACGGGGCACTTTCAAAAGACGGTCACGTAGTTGGCATCTACCCCGAAGACACCTTCTCTCGTGATGTACGCCATCGTGGAGACATCAACTTGCGTCTGGTGCCATCAATGCACGAACGAAAAGCGCTGATGTACCAGTTGAGCGATGGCGTGATAGCGCTTCCCGGTGGCTATGGGACTCTCGACGAACTCGCCGAAGTCCTCGCTTGGACGCAGCTCGGTCTTCACTATCTCCCCGTCGTCCTGTTAGATACCGGCAGGTTCTGGGGAAAATTTGTCGAGTTCCTCGACGACGCCAGATCCGTCGGAGTGCTGAACCAAAGCAGCCGACACTTGTTGGCTAGAGCATTTGACCCCGAGCAAGCACTACAACTTCTAAGGACGCTCCCGTTGAGCGTGGCCAACGAATAGCGAAAACGGTCTGTTGAGCCCTATCGGTTAAGAAAGGATGGCCCGGATATAGCCCGTCGGTCGTCCCCGTCCCGGCGCAGGGATCTTTTAGTAAATGGCTAAAAGTTCAGCGACAACAATGAGCGCTATCACGACAAAGTTCACAACCCGAAAGACGGGGACAGGGACGGCTGTGAAACGTCGACCGATGTTACTGGCCTTAAAATCTTCAGACCCGTCAGACAGATCTTGGCCACAGGCAAAGAGGTCCTGCATACAGTCGTCGAGGAAGAACACTGTCCAAAGCGAAGTGAGCACGGTGACGGTGGCCAAGGCAAGCTGAACGCCTGAGTCTTCTAACCCGCTGCCTCCAAACCCCAGGACAATAAGTAGCCCGGTGTGGAAGACCGCAAAGAACATGATGATTGCCCGCGCATCGGCAGCACGAGCTGTGAGCAATGAAATGTAATGTTTCGATTTCATGACCTCACCTTTACATAGCCATAAAGAGATTGCAGTAGAAAGTGACACTTTGGTCGGGGCTAGGTAGTTGTCATGACGGCCAGACACTCCAAGGTGTCTGGCCTCATCTACGTCGGGCTGAGAGGATTTGAACCTCCGACCCCTGGTCCCCCAGACCAGTGCGCTAACCAAACTGCGCCACAGCCCGCAGCGAAGCCACGATATCTGGGATGGCGCTCCGATCCGCACGGCGCACAGAGTCAGATAATTTGTTGTACCACCCAGATAATTCCTTGCAGGGCTCGCCACCCTAGGTACAGGACAGCACCCGCGGCCACCACCCAAAAATGCCACGGGACAGAGCCACCGCGCGATGGCTTAGCAAGCCACTGACCACATACGGGGCAACCACCATCTTCTCCGAGGAGACCGATATCAAAGTCGCGATCGCATTGTCCGCACCAGGTCACGATCCGAACACCACATACTTTTTTCTGTACGAGACAGAACCCTGCATCGAGACTTCCTTAGCCACGCCGCCGAAGCCGCACCTTTATCGGCGTTGCACCAAGATCGAATTCCTCTCGTAAACGGCGTTCGAGATACCGAACATAACTTGCAGGTAAATCCTTATTGGTGAACAAAGTGAAGGTGGGTGGATGAGTTGCGCCTTGGGTTGCATAAAGAACTCGACCGCCGTGGGGTGCAGCTTGGGCCGATTGGGCCAACTGAATCACTTCGTTTACCCGACGAGTTGGCACTCTTGTTTCATACGCATCTATAGCTGCCTCTAATGCCGGAGCAAGGCGCTGTATACCCCGTCCGGTTAGGGCGCTTATACGCAGAACCGGCGATTCTCCGAGGAAGTGAAGTCGTTGACCTAGCTGATACATCAGTTCATCTTTTTCTTCTTGGTTAACGAGTTCCCATTTGTTCATCAATATGACAATCGGACATCCGGCGGCGTCGACCCGTTCTGCCAGGCGTTGATCTTGTGAAGTCACGCCCTCCGATGCGTCAATTACAAGAAGTGCGACGTCAGCCTTGTCAATGGCCCGCAACGCCCGGAGGCTGGAGTAGTACTCCGTGTCATCATCAACTCGAGCTTTTCTCCTCATGCCAGCTGTATCGATGAAGCGCAAGAGACCTAACTCAGTCTCCACCACAGTGTCGATAGCGTCGCGTGTGGTGCCAGGCATATCGTGAACAACTGAACGATCGTCTCCAATTAGCCGATTGAATAGCGTTGATTTCCCGACGTTTGGGCGGCCCACAATGGCGACTCCGCGGACCCCTTCATCGGATTCCAGTTCGTCATCTTGTTGAGGACTTGTCTCTGTTGACTGCTCAGAGGTCGGGAGCATTTCAACAATCCGGTCAAGTAAATCACCGGTGTTGCGACTATGCAGAGCGGAAACTCCGAGAGGTTCGCCAAGACCTAGAGACATGAACTCCCAGATGTCTTGATCTCGGAGCGAGCTATCAATTTTGTTTACAGCGAGAATTATCTGAGCATTCGAACGTCGAAGGATTGACGCAACACGACTGTCCTCCTCGGTGATCCCTGTGGTGCCGTCAACCACCATGATGATCAGGTCCGAGTTATTGATCGCCTTTTCGCTCTGAGCGGAAACTTTCCCATCTAGGTCGGACCCCGTAGGCATCCAGCCGCCGGTGTCAACGAGCAAGAACACGTGTCCTGACCATTCGGCTTCCAGGGATTTGCGGTCCCTAGTTACTCCTGGTCTTTCTTCGACGATCGCTTCGCGTCTGCCAAGGATTCGATTAAATAACGTCGACTTCCCGACGTTGGGTCGACCGATCACAGAAACTACGGGCAATGGCTCCGGCGCTTTCATATTGCACCTTCTTGGGTCAAACCTTCAGAACGAGTCCCACGTTTGAGGGCGGCGCGCAGGGCAACCCCGTCAGTAGGAACTACTTCTACCTCGCGTGGTAAGTCATCTATGCCCAGTCCGTCTAAGAATTTTCCGTTGTTGAGGCACACGTCCGGTAGTAGGTACCGGTGGCCTTCGGGTTCAGACAAGAGCGTCCGGTGAAGATCTTCACCGACCATTAGTCCGCTCACCTTCACATTGCCACCAAAAAAGAGGTTCTCGACTTCGATGATGCGAATACCTTCTCGACCAAGAGAATTAATCAACGGTGAGAGGACTTTCGCTCCATACGCTCCCGTGAGTATGGCGACAGGCGCGTCGTCTCGAGCACTTATGCCTACCGGAATCGCCGCCATATCTTTCGAAAGATCGGTGCTCACGAGCTCTCCTGAGCGATTCGATCCGCCACCCATGCGGGGTGCCCGGTAGCCCTCTGCCGGGGCACCATCTACCCACTGAAAAAAACCCGCTCGGGGCCCAATACCCGAAGATAATTTGCCGCTGAATTCCGCTTCGAAAGCTCTCGCCATTCCGATTCCGTCTTCGTACATCGCAAAATCTTCATATGTATCAGCTTCTGGAAATGTCTTATCCGCTAGCAGGTAATACTCGTCTGCCGCGTAAACGAGCCGGTGGCCGACCGCCTCAAGGAACCGCTCCTGCCAACCTTCGACCGTCTCAATGACTGCAGTGGCCTCACCCTTGGTATGAGGTCGCATCGAGGGTTCGCGGTTGTGGGCGCTGACTCCTAGAGGCACCACGGCCAACGAGCTGAGTTCTGGAAAGCGATCAAGTACTCCTAGCAAGCTGTCGTCCAACACTTCTCCGTCGTTTACTCCGGGACACACGACGATTTGTCCGTGCACCTCGATCTTGAAATCGAGCAGTGCCTTCAACCAGCGCAAACTGTATCCACCGCGCGGATTGCGGAGCATTCGAGCGCGCACCGCCGGGTCCGTGGCATGGATCGAGACGTATAGCGGGGAGAGTCGTTCAGTTACCACTCTTTCTAGATCAGCCTCGGTGAATCGTGTCAAGGTCGTGAAGTTTCCGTAAAGAAACGAAAGGCGATAATCGTCGTCTTTTAGATAAAGGCTTCGGCGCATCCCTTTAGGCAATTGATATATAAAGCAAAACTCGCAGTGATTGTCACAGGTTCTGACTCGGTCGAATATCGACGAATCTACTTCCGCACCCAACGGCTCTCCAGCGGCCTTAATGACTTTGGTGTCTAGTTCTAGGCCTCCTCGCTGAACAGTCAAAACCGGGTCGGCTTCATCGACTAACAACTGCCAGCGAATAACGTCCGTTGGCACCTCGCCATCGATAGCAACGATTTCATCGCCGGGGCAGAGGCCTGCTGACTCAGCAGCACTTTCAGGCACGACGTTGATGACAACCGGCAAAGACATGGAGTTCAGGATACGGGCGACCTTGTCCGACACCCAGCACGGGGAGGAAAGCTGCCAAGCGGTAGCCTCAGCTTGGTGAGTGTGGATCAAGTGCTATTGGCGTCGCCCCGAGGTTTTTGTGCCGGCGTGGAAATGGCCATCAAGGCACTGGCTTGGATGGTGCGTTCGTTTGATCCACCGGTCTACTGCTACCACGAAATCGTTCACAACCAACTTGTAGTCGATCGATTCCGAAGCCTCGGGGTGGTGTTTGTTGACGACGTCAGTCAGGTACCCGAAGGACGTCCGTTAATGCTGTCCGCTCACGGATCTGCGCCCGAAGTTGTCAAGGAAGCGCGCGAACGAGGTGGGTACGTAGTCGATGCCGTTTGTCCTCTCGTAACCAAAGTCCATCACGAGGTGCGGGTTCGCTCAAAAAAGGGTTACCGAATTATCTACGTGGGGCACCAGGGCCACGAGGAGGCGGTCGGAACAATGGCAGTTGCTCCAGACGCAATCAGTCTGGTTGAGGATTCTGCCCAGGTAGCTAATTTGCCTGAATTTCAGGAGCCGCTTGCCATGTTGGCGCAAACGACCCTCAGCCACCGAGATTGGGAAGGGGTGTTGCAAGCGACTAAGGAAAGATTCCCTGACGTTTGGATGCCAGGACGTAGTGATCTTTGCTTCGCTACGACGAACCGACAGTCCGCTTTAGCTTCGATAGCTCAACGATGTGATGCAGTGATCGTCATTGGTTCCGCCAATTCATCCAACACCATGGCTCTCGCCAAACTCGCAAAAGAATCCGGTTGCGAACAAGTCTTCCGAATTAATTCTGGCTCGGAATTGCCCGAGGGACTACAGGGCACAGTTGGTGTGACAGCAGGAGCGTCGGCCCCTGAGGAACTAGTTGAGGCAGTGATTCGACACCTTTCACCGAAATTAGGGGTTGAAGAGGTGAGCATCACGGACGAAGACGAGTATTTTCCACCACCGAGGGAAATTCGGGAGCTTCTTTCGGCCCTCGAGACAGCGGTGCACGCGACTCTTGCGGTTCCGGCTGACGCACGAGTCGTGCCGCTTGATCGAGAAATTGCTGCTAGCGAGGTTCTTGCTTCTCTTGCCGATTAAGGCTCGAATATTTAGAGCTGTTTACACGTCAGTCTGGGGTTCGCTTCCGGGCTCATAAATGTTTGGCGTGCCGCAAATAATTTGAGCTCGGTCAAACAAGTCTTGAATTTCTTCTCGTAGGTGCGCCGAAGTTTCACGTACCTCTTGTCGAGACAACCGGCCTGTGGGGCTAAGAGAGGGCGGCGGAATCGGTTTACCAATGATGACGTGTACTCGTTTGGGATACAACATTTTGGAACCTCTGGGCATGGCGGTTGCGGTGCCGCCAATTCCGACGGGCACAATCGCTACTTGCGCCTTAGCCGCCAAATAAGCAGCTCCGTCGAATAACGGAAAGATCCGAGGGCCGTCTTTGCGTTCTCCTTCTGGGAAAGCCACCACAGGGTCCTCGCCGTTCTGCAGGACTGCTAGCGCAGTCATCAGAGCAGCTCGATCGGCGCTTCCTCGACTGACGGGGAAACATCCAATAGTTGTGAAAAGCCAAGCGAAAAAGGCGTTATTCCAAACCGACTCCTTACCCATGAACCGGAGCCGCCTAGGGACGCATGATTGCAATGGCGTGTCGATGTAACTCCGATGGTTCGGCGCCCAGACGCAGGCTCCCTCCGGGATATTCTCTTGCCCTTCAATAGTGATGCGGTTCCAGAACTTGAAGACTCCCCAAATAAGGTATTTAAGCGTCCGGTACGTTGCTCGGTTGTACCAACGCGCGTTGGGATTAGCCACCGGCAGTTGTTTGTCCATCAATCCTCCACGACGGAACGGAACATACTCGCAAGGTCCGATACGACTTCTTGAATGGTGAGTTCGCTGGTATCAACTACTACCGCGCCAGATGCCACTTGAAGCGGGGAATCGACGCGAGTTGAGTCAATTCGATCTCGCCGTTGTAGATCTTCTTGTACATCTCCCAGTGTTTGAACCGAAGATTCCTCGTATCGACGTCGCGCCCGAACTTCAGGTTGAGCGGTTAGAAAGGCTTTGAATATTGCATCCGGGAATACTTCGGTACCAATGTCACGGCCTTCCATCACTCCGCCACCTATTTCAGTCGCCCATTTCCTCTGCTGAGCTACTAGCACGCGTCGTACACCTGGGTTTGCCGCTACGACGCTCACCCACTGATTGATTTCCGGAGTCCTGATTTCATCTGTGGCGTCAACACCATCAATAAAAGTTAGTTCGCTGATGGAGATCTCCGTTTTCTCAGCGAGGTCGGTCATCGCATCTTGATTTTCAGGATCAATTCCTGCGCGCAATGCCGCCACTACTACTGCGCGGTACATAGCTCCGGTATCGAAATGTGGAAGATTTAATTCGCTCGCGAGGAGGCGAGCGACTGTCGACTTACCGGACCCTGCCGGACCGTCGATAGCAGCGACGGCAACCACCTTGCTCCTTGGTTTGACCTTCGGGCGAAGCTCCTCAAGACATGAGAAAAAGGTGGGAAACGTCTTCGCCACGCAATCGTGATCGTTGATGACTATTCGGGGGATTCGAAGCGAAAGCAGAGCCATAGACATAGCCATGCGGTGGTCACTGTAAGTATCAATGCTTGCTCCCCTAAGCGACCACAAATCCGGCTGCACGATAAGCCCATCTTCACTTTCTACGGCGTCAACACCACATTTGGTGAGCTCGGTGACCATGCCAGCAATTCGGTCCGTTTCTTTACGTCTAATGAAACCAATACCTGTAATTTCGATCGCGTCTTCGGCGAAAGCTGCTAAGGCAGCAAGCGTCTGCGCAGTGTCTGAGAAATCGCGAAGATCGAACGCGCCTCCGCGAATTCGGTCACCCTCAACTTCAATGAAATTCTCGCCCCAGACAACCCTTGCACCAAGTTGTTCCATCACATCAACGAATTGGACATCTCCTTGATAACTCCCTCGATGAAGGCCAGTTATCTTTACTCGTCCTTGGGTAATCGAGGCGGCGGCAAAAAAATATGACGCAGCTGAGGCATCTGGTTCAATTTGAGCTTCGATAGATCGGTACCGGCCTGCGGGTACGACATACGTGAATTCGTCTGGTGTCTCAACCGATACGCCAAAATCACGCATAACTTTGACGGTGAGTTCTAGATAGGGGCGGCTGACAGGTAGACCCGTCAACCTAATTTTCAGTCCTTCTTTGTAAAGCGGCGCCGCCAACATCAGACCGCTCACGAATTGACTACTGGTTTCCGCGGAGATTTCGACCTCGCCTCCTTCTAAACCTCGAGAAGAAACCCTGAGAGGTAGCTGGCCAGGAGCACCTAACTCTTCGAGGTCACATCCCAGATCGCGCAATGCGTCTATTTGTTCCGCAAATGGGCGCGACCGCAATTGCGGTGCTCCATCCAGCGTCACTATGCCGTTACCCGCCGCCAGTGTCGGTAAAAGAAATCGAGAGGTGGTGCCCGATAATCTCGCGTCGATAACGAGATCCCGAAAGTTTGGTGGGCCAGCTAACCCGGTGACCTCAATCTCAAGATTCTCGCGGTCCACTTCAACGGTTGCTCCTAGGGAAGCAATTGCCTCCAACATCGCTTCGGTATCGTCGGCGAAAAGAACTCCAGACAGCCGGCTCGTGCCTTCAGAGAGCGCAGCGCAGAGCAAGGCTCTGTTCGTATGGCTCTTTGACCCAGGAAGAGACACATCTCCTACCGCTGGGCCAGCAAAGGGAGTCATCCCACGCGAATTATTCATGCCAGTTCTCTTGTGGTGGGCCGGTAACCCTGGCCCGCCAGCACGGCCAGGAACCTCTGCACCTCAGCTTGAGCCACGACAAGAACAAGAACACCTTGTGCTCCCTCAGCTGAGTGAGCGATCTCTATGTCGGCGACATTGACTTCACAATCGGCGGCCAACATGGTGATATTCGCAATCTGTCCCTTCCGATCTGGGATAGGAATTCGTAACTCCACGAGTTCCTGAGGTCTGACATACCGAGAGGGCAAATTGGTGCGGGCTTTTCTTGCCTGAGAAAGCAAATTCGTTAATCCCGTTCGATCTGACCGGGCAACAATTTCGCGGATATTACCAATTCGAGCAGAAAACTCATCTAAGACCGAGACGATGGCATCCCTGTTCTCTTCACAAATATCTAGCCATATTTCGGGGTGGCCTGCGGCGACACGGGTCATATCCCGAAACCCACCGGCCGCGAGCCGCAGCAACGGCGCGTCATCTAAGGCACGATCGTCTGCCAGACACATCAAACTCGCGGCAGTTAAATGCGGTACATGAGAAACGATCGCAACCAACGCGTCGTGGCGTTCAGGAGTCATCGTTACGACATCGCACCCTATAGAGGCGAGGACCATTTGGAGATCCCGAAGGCCAAAATCATCGCTACCTACCGTCGGAGTGAGAACCCAGACAGCACCGTCGAAAATTTCTTCACTAGCGCCGTCAACACCCTCTTGTTCTGAGCCTGCCATTGGATGTCCCGGTATAAATCGGGGATCGTCGATACCCCGGGCAACTGTGGTTTTCACACTGCCAGTGTCAGTCACGATGCCCTTGGTTTCGCGAAGGGTTTTGCGAATTTCTGCCTCAAGAACGCTGGCAGGCACAGCAACGAAGGTCAACTCAGCCTCCGCATCGCTACCAACAACGTCCAGTACGCCTAGTTCTAATGCTCGCTCGGCCCGATGAGCATCAATGTCTCTACCCGTTATGTGCCATCCCCTCGCTCGGAGGGCGAGCGCGATGGAGCCCCCAATCAGTCCTGTTCCTACGATCTGAGCGCGACGCGCGTTCTTGGTCATTGGGAAGCTAAACCCGTCTTCTGGGAGCCATGTCTCACGATTGGCATGGTACCGAAGGGTTTGTCCAAGCTCTGTGCGAGATTATTAATTGGTGGCAGCAGCGTATAAAGAACGCACCTCCTCCATGGTGAGAGTTCGCCAAGCTCCGGCGGCTAACTCTTTGTCGCTGATTGGCCCAATTCTTACTCGCACCAAGCGAATCACTGGGTGGCCGATAGCGGCGCACATTCGGCGAACCTGACGGTTGCGCCCTTCATGGATAACCAGCTTAAGTAGACCCTCCTGTGGCATCGAAACTTCTGCCGGTGCGGTGGGCCCATCATCGAGTTCTACTCCTTCGCGTAGTCGTCGAAGAGCAAGCCGCGTAGGGACACCCTCCACATGCGCCAAATATTCTTTAGGAACTCCAAAACTTGGATGCGTCAATCTGTGGGTTAAGTCTCCGTCGTTAGTTAGAACGATCAGGCCCTCGCTATCGGTGTCGAGCCGACCGACGGGAAACACCCTGGATTCTGAGGGTACGAGATCGACAACAGTCGGCCTTCCCTCTGGATCCTTAGCCGTCGACACGACGTTACGAGGCTTGTGTAACAAGTAGTGCCGAAGAGTCGGGTCTCGAAGAATGGGAACGCCGTCCAGGTCTATGCGATCGTTGGCCTCAACTTTGTCTCCAAGAGTCGCTACGTGACCGTTTATCGTGACCCGCCCCGCTCCAATTAGCTCTTCACTCGCGCGCCTACTCGCTACTCCGCACCGAGCTAGTACCTTCTGGAGTCGTTCCGGCGACTCCTCCACAGTCACGTGGGCGGGCTCGAATCGGGAGCACTTGCGCCGGCGTCCAGGAACTCAGTTGCTTCACCAGATCCGCGTAGCACTACTTCAAGCGTCTCTACCACTTCAGCATCAGGGACAAAATCACTGAGATTGGGGAGATCTCGAAGGCTGTCCAGACCTATGCGTTCCAAGAACAAGGTTGTCGTGCCGTACATTGCCGCGTTGCCGGGACCTGGGTCACGACCAACTTCTTCGATGTAGCCGCGTTGCTGCAGTGTTCGAGCGACGCTATCCACGTTGACTCCACGAATTGACGAAATTTGTGCTCGTGAAACAGGTTGCTTGTACGCGACTATCGCCAAAGTTTCCAAGGCGGCAGCAGACAATCGCGTCGCTTGCCCTTCAAGGACGAATCTCTCTACATAAGGGGCTTGAGCGTCCGACGTTTGATATCGGTAACCACCAGCGACGCGATTAATGGTGAAACCTCGCTCTTCTTGCGCGTAGCTATCGGTCAAATATTCACATAGGGCATCGACGGTTTCGACGCTGACTTCTAGTAGCTGAGCAAGGACGGTGGGCGGTACCGGGTCTGATGCCACCAACAAGATCGCCTCGAGAGCGGCACGCACATCAGCGGGAACAACATTTGGGTCAAGTTCGTGGAGTTCGCTATCTGGATCTGATGGGGTCGAAAGGGAGCCCTCATTCTCTAATTGCGCTGCTAATACTTGAAAAACCTCGGCATCATCCTCAGCCGTCATATGAAACACCGCCAATCGGCAGCAACAACTCGTTTTCGTTACCGGTCCAGACGATGTTTATATCCCCGAATCGTTCGGGTTGAACTAGGTCAATATGACCCTGTTTGAAGAGCTCCAGCACAGCCAGAAATCGAACTACTACCTGGATCCGATCAACCAAGTCCCCGGTTAATTGCCTGAAACTAGTTTCCCCCAATCTTGGGATTTCATCTATCAACTCGAACATCGCGTCCGTCACCGACGCAGTGATCGGAGCGATATGGCCAAGGTCGACTCGTACAACAGGTTTGGGAGCCGTTGCCCGCAAGAAGGCCTCGGAGATATCTCGAATCGATAAGCCGTTGAGAAGGTCTGGTGCCAGGGACAAATATTTCTCATCAGGTCCAACGGTTCGCGGATAGCTAAACGACGCACGGTGAGCCATCTGTCGCATCACCACCGCAGCTCCCTTGAAGGTTTTGCACTCCAGCAGGCGGGCAAGTAAGAGGTCTCGTTCCTCCCATATGCCCAGTTCATCGTCAAGATCTCCATCTGCTTCGTCTGGAAGCAGCCGCCGAGTTTTTAACTCGACAAGGGTCGCCGCGATCAACAGAAACTCTGTCGCTAGCTCGAGGTTGACACGGCAGGTGGGGGAACTCTCTCCCTCTGTTCCCGCAATGATTCGATCCATTTCCGCCAAATAAGCATCAACGATATGACTCAAGGACACTTCATAAATGTCGACCTCTTGTTGGAGAATGAGACGCAAGAGAAGGTCGAAGGGGCCCTCAAAAACGTCGGTTTGTACGTCGTAGGGCATTACCTAAAGATAGCGGAGCAAATCACATCCATGTAACACGCTTGATGAGTCTTTCGAGGCATTTCTTGGGTGTCTTCGCTTCTTCTTCGGATGGTTTGCGCTGGTACCTGCGGTACCGTCAAGTCGTATGACAAGAGTGTTGTCAGGCATTCAACCCACCGGGGACATACATCTGGGAAATTTTCTAGGTGCCCTTCGCCAGTGGGCTATTGACCAGCATGAACATGACAGCTTCTATTGCGCCGTCGACCTCCACGCCATCACTGTTCAGCAAGATCCCGTGGAGCTTCGTTCGAAGACTCTCGAGACAATGGCAACTTTGGTGGCGGTGGGTCTCGATCCTGAGGTGTGCACCCTCTTCGTTCAAAGTCACGTTCCCTATCACACCGAGCTGTCATGGCTTCTCGAGTGCACTGTTTCTTTCGGAGAGCTCCGTCGAATGACGCAGTTCAAAGACAAATCAGTGAAACAAGGCGACGCTGGTCAAGAACATGTGTCTGCGGGCCTATTCACATATCCAGCTTTGATGGCCGCCGACATCCTGATTTACGACGCGGACCGGGTTCCTGTGGGCGATGATCAGCGTCAACACCTTGAGTTAACACGTGACGTAGCCGAACGGTTCAACTCACGTTACGGCGAAACTTTTGTGTTACCGGCAGCTGCAATTCCAACGATCGCCGCGAGAGTTATGGATCTTCAAGAGCCGACGAACAAAATGTCCAAATCCACAGAGTCGCCGATGGGCACTGTCGGTATTTTCGAAGCAACAACGTCGATCGCGAAGAAGTTGAAACGGGCAGTAACGGATTCAGAAAATGACGTCCGATTCGACTTTGATACCAAACCTGGTGTCTCCAATCTGCTGTCGATACTTGGAGCTGCCACTGGACGCGATCCTGAAACGCTCGCTGACGACTACCACCAATATGGCCCTTTGAAGAATGACACGGCCGAGGCGATCATCAATGTGCTCGAACCTGTGCAACATCGCCGAGCAGAGCTTCTCGCTGATCCAGCGGAGTTAGATCGGATTATTGCGCGCGGTGCGGGCAAGGCAGCTCAAGTCGCAGCAGTGACTGTTCAGCGAGCTAAAGATGCGATGGGTTTTCTGCCATCAGCCTGATCTAGCGCTCCGATGAAGTCAGAACTGGCTTTTTCCCTCATTACTGATTTTCCCTCCGCGAAAGACTGACACCTCGGGGATATTCGACGTCACGTTGCCTGATCGCCATTTTCTGAATCCGAAAACAAAGATCGCTGCTCCCACTATGGTCACGATAGTTCCCGCCTCTGTCGCCACCCCGGCTAAGCCGGACCCGAAGAAGATCACGGCGAAACCGCATGCCATGGTTCGAACATGCCGATTCGACAGTTTTAGGGGCGGGCGTTTAATTCCGTTGCGTTCCTCAACCGTTTCAACGCGGCCGTTCTGCAGGCGACTGGTCAATAATGCTTTCTCTTCGTCCGTTAGGTCGGGGGCGATGCTCGCTAGGGCATAATCTTCCGCAGCACGAACCGCTGTCTCTATGTCTTGTGGGGGCGGTACTCGTTTTTTCACTCGTTCGGCCGCTTCTGGATCTCGATTAATTAACCAATCCCGAAAAGGCACTAAAGCCCGATCAATTACCAGTCGTTGCTCTTTGGAAAGCTGTGAGCGAACTTTTTGACGGGCTTTCGAAGTCGCTTCATCAACTGACTGCAGCTTGAACGTCCCAACCCGATCTCCGTATGCGTGGAGAATCGCCTCCTTTAGAGACGCCGTAATCTCGATCGCTTCCATGTGCTTCTCCTTAAACCGCGACGCTATCTGCTTGTCGCAACACTCTCGCCCGTACGCTGTCGACCGTCCACTCGTCGGGTCGCAGATGATGTTGAGCAGCCCACCTCACCACGAATTCTTCGCTGCCCGCCTCCGCGAGCAGGGTTGCTCCCGCTGCCGGGTATTCAATCAAATCTGCCAGTCGCGACAATGGCCCGCCTTTCGATGTCCATCGCTGACGCCGTTGTGTGCTCACCAGAGGGTGAGTGAACCCCACCAGAACTCTAAGTAAAATTCCAGAGCGGACTGATATTTTCCCGACGTCATGCAATAGTGCAGCGACCACAGCCGTTCTGTCTTCTGGTAGTTGCTTGTCAACCATTTTCGCAACCGCGATCGAGTGTCTTTGATCAGGGCCGCTCATCACAGACCAAAGTGCTCGTTCTTTCGCTGACAGGTACGTAGCCGCCCACTCCCCATCCACCGCACTCGGAGCTCTTCGATCTAGGCAGGAAAAAAACCTTCGTACTAGATGGCGAAAGTGTCTGATCGGCACAACAGTGAAACTACTTCTCTTGTAACTGCGCCTCTGCGCGAGGGTGGGACCTGTCGTAGATTTGCCGAATTTCTTCGTCTCTAAACGCGGTATACCGCTGTGTGCTGCTGATCGATCTGTGCCCCAAAAGTTCCTGAACGTAACGGATCTCCGCTCCATTCTCCAGCATGTGGGTAGCGCATGAGTGGCGCAGGACATGGGGCGTCAGTTCAACACCGAGGCCGACTCTGTTTCCGTGACCTCGAACGACCATCCATGCTCCTTGCCGACTGATCCGAGAACCCCGCTGGTTGAGAAACAAAGCATCTTCTGCTTGAGTGACACCTGTTCGCCGACTCAGCACAGCATCTCGTCCCGGTCCGCTCATCCACTGAGAAACCGCGGCGTGCGCAGGCCGACCGAGGGGGACGATACGCTCTCGGCGGCCCTTGCCAAAGACCCGTAAAAGTTCGCCGTCGAGGTCAACGTCAACCAATGACAGCGCAACCAACTCTCCTATGCGTAGACCGCATCCATAGAGAACCTCCAGAATGGCTCGGTCACGATGCGCAGCGGGATCATCTCCTACTGGAGAGGCCATCAAGGACTCGATCTGTTGAAGGGTGAGCGCCTTTGGTAAGCCTCGAGGCACATTGGGCACCTCGACAGAGGCTCCCGGGTCTGTTTCAATCATTTTTTCGGCTGCTAAGAAGCGGAAGAACGAACGAATGGCAACAGTGGCTCGAGCGACGGTGGATGGCGCGCGATCAGCGTGCTTCAAGTGGGCCACATATGCCGTAATGTGACTTTCTTGCGCGGTCAATAACTGTTCTTCGCTTGAATCAAGCCACTCAAGGAAGTTAGCCACATCCCTCCGGTACCCGGAAACCGTTGACGCAGCTCTCCCCCGTTCCACGGTCAACCAGTTCAGGAACTCCTCTAATTCGATGGTCGTCGCTCTCTCGTTCATCGGCTCAAGAAATCAACTTTTGTTGGACAAGTAAAAGACCAGCAACGGTTTTGGCATCGGTGATTTCTCCGTTCCTAATCATTGGGCCGACTTCGGCCAAGGGAACCGTTTCTACAGTCATCGACTTTTCTTCTGCACCGTCGGCATGGCGTTTCGTCCAAGTAAGGTCTCGAGCCAAAAAAATTGATATCGCTTCATCAGTGAACCCGACGGCGGTTACCAGTGTGACCAAATGTTCAACCGTCTCGGCAACACATCCGACTTCCTCTTCTAATTCGCGTCGAGCCGTTTCAATCTCTGTCTCTCCATCTACGTCTCGAAGGCCCGCCGGCAACTCCAACAGCCAGTCATCTAAGGGAGTGCGAAATTGGCGTACGAGCAAAACGTGTTCTTCATCATCCGTTAGCGGCACAACCGCCACTGCGCCACGATGACGAACAATGTCTCGTTGAAACGTTTCACCCAAAGAGTCAACCCACGTAGTCGCATAAAGATCAAAGGCGTACCCGGCGTGCAATAGCCGTTCGTTGACCAGAGAGAACTCAGGGTCGGATCGGCCGACCACGCTTCAATCCACCGACTCGGTACGCGACTCCAGGAGTTTTGGATTTCGTCCTTCGGATCGTGCAAGAGCCGCGCCTACAAGACCTCGAAATAGAGGAGCGGGCCGATCTGGTCGGCTCTTGAACTCCGGGTGTGCCTGTGTACCTACCCAGAATGGGTGCGCATCAAGTTCGATGAATTCCACCAGTCTTCCGTCTGGTGACAACCCGCTGCATCTGAGGCCGCGTTCTTCCATCGGAACCCGATAGTCGTTGTTCACCTCATAACGATGGCGGTGACGCTCGTAAATCAATGAATCTCCGTACATCGCGGCCACGCGACTGTCATCAAGCAGGCGGGCTGGATACAGACCTAGGCGCATGGTGCCACCCATGTCTGTCACCTCACGCTGCGAATCCATTAAATCGACTACAGGATGGGATGTAGTGGGGTCGAACTCTCGGCTATTGGCACCAACCAGTCCCAGTTCGTTGCGACAAAATTCCGTCACCATGACTTGAAGTCCTAGACAAATTCCCAAGCAAGGGACTTCGTTTTCTCTCGCGTATTGAGCGGCAGCAATCTTCCCTTCGATTCCACGTTCTCCGAAGCCGCCGGGGATGACCATGCCGTCCAAGTGCGCGAGCCTGCCACTTGCCAGAAGACCTTCGACATCCTCGGCCTGTATCCAGTCAATTTCTATCTCAGCACCATGGTGATAGCCGCCGTGACGTAGTGATTCAACTACTGACATGTAGGCATCTGGAAGGCTCACGTACTTTCCAATCACCCCTATCTGCACCTTGGAGGTAGCCTCGTCTATACGGTCCACAAGTGCCGACCACGACCCAAGGTCGGGTTCCAGGTTGGCTAGACCTAATATTTCACAGACGTACCTATCGAGGCCCTCGTTGTGCAGTATGAGCGGGATTTCATAGAGATTGGACGCGTCGGGAGCATTAACAACGCCCGAAAGTTCGACGTCGCATAGACGTGAGATCTTTTCGCGCAACGCTGTGTCAATTGGCTCTTCACTTCGAAGAACTACTGCGTCAGGTTGGATTCCTCTGCTTCGTAACTCGGTCACAGAGTGTTGAGTGGGTTTAGTTTTCTGTTCGCCAGACGGCCCTATAAACGGGACGAGAGTGACGTGCACATAACAAACGTTGCCGCGGCCGGCGTCTAATCGCATCTGTCGTATTGCCTCAAGAAAAGGCAGAATTTCGATATCGCCAGCGGTACCGCCGACTTCGGTAATCACTACGTCTGTGTCAGCCGTGGCGAGACGCCGGATACGACGCTTAATCTCATCAGTGATATGGGGGATTACCTGAACCGTCTTACCTAGGTAGTCGCCGTGACGTTCAGCCGCAAGAACAGCTTGGTAGATCGAACCCGTTGTCGCGTTTGAATCCTTGGTTAGTGGCTCGTCGATGAATCGCTCATAATGACCCAAATCGAGATCGGTTTCGCCTCCGTCGTCAGTCACAAAAACTTCACCATGTTCGAAAGGGTTCATGGTTCCTGGGTCAACATTTATGTACGGGTCAAACTTTTGCATGGTCACCCGAAGGCCTCGCGCTTTCAAAAGGCGCCCAAGGGAAGATCCTGTTATTCCCTTGCCAAGTCCACTCGCAACCCCGCCAGTTACGAAAATGTGTTTAGTCATGGTTGAGGTCCCGCTCCACTTGGAGAGAATTTAGCGGGTCAGTTCTCCGATGGTGTTGACCATCAACGACACTTTTCAGATATTCGCAATTTTCAACCCCACCAGTATGTGTCATTTCATTTTTTCCGGTGCTGCGCACCTAAGCGATCAAGCCGGTCCAAGGTCGCGTTTTCAGCAATTACCTGCGTGAAGGATGTTCTTTCGCTCGCTAAGTTCAGAACCGCAAGAACGCCAAGCACTATCCATTCGGCTAGAGAAGAGCCAACCAAAACGGTCGAGAACCCCAACACCGCGCCAGTTGCGTTCACTCCCGTATCCCCCTGCATGTGGCGCTCCATCAACTCCGACGGAGCCAATCCAACGCTCGCGCCGACCACTCCAGAGGCCCAAATCAGGTGCACCACCGAATACGAGTCACCCAACGCCGCAGTCAAAATTAAAAGCGTCAAGAACCAAAACAGAGCGACTTTGGATGAGCGTGCAGGTGCTCTGTCAAGAAGATTCAGCAGATTTGCTCCCAAGGCAATAATCGCTGCACTGCGAGCAAGGCCAACGAGTCCGTCGCCTACATCCGCGATTATTACCGCCCCAAACGAGACCAAGATGCCACCGACTAATTTCAACATGCCCGTAGAAAATGTCCGGTCGGAGATAACTGCCTCAATGTGCCCCTGAAGACCTCCTCCTGTTTCTGAGGCTCGAATGTCGTCAATCCAGCCCAACAATCCGAATGCTAAAACCAGGATTAGGGCGGCCAAGGCATGGGCGCCGTACAACGCACCATTAAATCCCCAATAGAGATTCCCGATTATGAGGACCTCAATCAGTACAACCAACACACCCGATACTCCGACTACCACTACGCCGCGATAATTTTCTTTTTCCCATTGAGGCCGCGACAACGAAGATCCAAGTCGCCCCCATGCGAGCAAAGCGCATACCAGGGCCACCAGAAACGTTCCAATTGTGAGGATCACTTCGCTCTGTTCCTCAATAGGCCACTTACCATTGCCTCCAGAGTGGACCGCCAACCGAGTCGATCCGCGGACGCTTTCGCAACATCTCGACATTGACGGGCCCGATGAGCGATGCCTTTCGGTCCTCTGCCTGAAGGTTGGTGAGAGAACGGAGCCGGAATTTCTTGGATTCGAGCGTCGGCGATATGCGCATCGATGGTGAGCGCCACTTCCAACCCGAAGCCGTCGGCTAGATCCAGCGAGCGCATCAGTGGGCCATTCACCCCCCGTTGACCTGAGAGCGGCTCGATAAACCGTCGACCTGTTGCCTTTTCAATTAACCGGGCTGCTGTTCGCTTCACAGTGCCAAATCCTCGCGATCGCCCAGTCTTCGGGAAGATCCCTATGGTCATATCCGCCTGATCGTCTAGTAGGGGTTGTAGGAGAATGTTTGCATGCGTAGCTGACGCTCCAAGATCAGCGTCTATGAGCAAGTAGCTTTCTGGGGCTCCTGAAGCTGCAACACCAGCGGCCACAGCTCCTCCTTTACCTAAGTTGCGTTCGAGCGTAACAACGCGGGCCCCGGCCTTTCGAGCCATCTCACCGGTGCCATCGATAGAGGCATCGTCGACCACTACTACTTCACCAATCACGTCAAGTTCGATGAGCGCCGTGACTGTCGCTGCGATCAAATCAACTCTGTCTTTAGCGGGCACGATGGCTACGACGTGCGTCATTGAGAAAATCGACCCTCGGAGGTGTAGAGATCACCATAATGACCGACTGCTGGAAGGCGGGCCAACCCCAGTAGAAGAGAAAGTCGACCTTCGAACGAGGCAACATCATCAAACGTTGACAAGCTCTGTGCAAGCAAGGAATCGTTGCGAACCCTGTTGACTATTCGTCCTCGAGATCTCCCTTCAAGAGCGACTTCAACTAACGCGGCGGTGCCCACCTCTGCAGTTTGTGAAATTTGCTGAAGAAGCGGCACAAAAAAACCTTCGTGGAGATCAAGATGTTCAGGATCGTTGATGACCAAAATACGGTTAGCGGAATGCGAAATACTCTCGAGGTCACGCGTTGATAAATACCGATCAAATCGCAATAGACCTATATTCCTGAGTTCGCTTATGAGCATCGGGGTGGTTTCCGTGTCCGAGTTGGTAAGCGAGTCCTGAACCAAAAGTGTGGTGACGATACCCGAAACCGTCAAATCAGCGACGTCCATCTCATCTTGATCATCGCCGTAGAGCCGATTTAACGCGTCAAGCGTTTCCGGGTTTTCGAAGTTCATCGTCGGTTCGATCCACAGCGTCCCCAAGTACTCTCCGTCGGAACGAGTCAGCAGGTCTCGAATTTTCCAAGTTAGGGCGCTATTGATGCCCGTTGGAGCCAACAGGATCCAAGACGTCTCAGCTAAATGCGCGCGCGGCATCATCATTTCGATGGTGTTAAGTAAAGAGTTGTGTGCTGCTGCATCTATTTCAGATTGTTCGATAAGAGCGTCTCTCTGTATTTTTGCAGCGTCGCGTTCTCCTGCTAATTCAGTTCGATGCCGCTCCACCTGGGTTGCGGCTCCCCTTTGGATCTCGTTCTTGGCTTCTAACGCCAATTCCTTAGCTGCCACGGCCGCGTCCTTGTCTGCAAGGGCCACATCTTTTTGTGTGATGGCTTCTTGGCGATCGGCCTCGAACTCGTCTACCTGATCTTCTAACTCGTTTACGAGAATGGAGTCAACGAAGGTAGAGCCCAGGGCGAGACCGATTCCGAGTGCTAAAAACACAGCGACGATACTGATGATGTGGTATCGCAGGTTGATCACTTCGAAATCACATTCCTAGATTCAGCCACAAGGTTCGGAGCAATAGGCGAACGGGTTCTGTTACGACTGCGATGACCACAAGTGTGAAGAGCGCCGAGAGGATCAGTAGACCCAGGTCACGTTTACGGACTTGGGTACGGTACAGGCGGCTAACTCCCTTAGCGTCGACGAGAATCGCGGAAACTTTCATCCTGGTAAGAAACGTTGAGGCCATGCCTTTGCGACCCTTGTCAAAAAAGTCTGCCATAGAGGTGTGTGATCCCACGAGAACGATGAGTTCTGCGCGTTTTTCGAAAGCCATTCGCATCGCGATATCTTCGCTCGTGCCCACCCCCTCCACCACTGAATAGTCGAAACCGAGACGTTCCAACCTCGCTGCCCCGGGGGCAAGCCCACCTGGATAAGCGTGGACTAACAGCTGCGCTCCACAGTTAAGAGCGTCTCTCGATACAGAGTCGAAATCGCCAAGTATCAAATCCGGTGTTAGCCCTACTGCAAGCAACGCGTCGGCACCGCCGTCGACTCCAATGAGGACTGGCCGCATCTCGCGCATGTATCCCGACCTTCGAAGCGCGGCTAAGTCCTCTCGGTAATCGATTCCGCGAACGACCACCAAGATTTGTCTTTTGGCAAGTTCAACTGAAAGCTCCGGGAGCTCTAGATCGTCTGTAATGAGTTCGGGCTCTGTAGCTAAATATTGGAGCGTGTTTGCGGCGAACTGACCTAGTTCGCCTCGCACCGCATCGCGCGCCGATTCGAGCCTTTGTTCCAGCTCTTTTGTCGTCGGCCGGCTGCCGCGACAAACGGCCTGGCCATTCGCATACACGCGATCATTGACGATCGAGAGTCTGTCTCCTTCTTGAATCCGGTTGAAAGCCCCCACCCCGATGCCGTCTATTAAAATCACTCCTGACTGAAGGAGTACTAGGGCTCCGAGTGCCGGGTAACGTCCGGACATACTTTGAGACGCATTGAGGACAGCCGACACCTTGGCTGCTACCAGACCATCCGCAGCGACACGGTCAAGGTCTTCGTGGTTAATAACGGCTATTTCGCCGGGTTGTAGTCGGGGAATTAGATTTTTAGTTCGGCGGTCTACCCGGGCTGAAGCTCCGAGCTTTTTTTCTTCCGCCAAGCCCTCCCTGCGTCCGAGTCTCATACCTGACTCCGGTCCAATTCCGCCTGTTCAAGAAGTTCCGTGGCGTGTTGTCTGCCACTCTTGGAGTCTGGCTGCCCAGCCAGCATGCGTGCGAGCTCGCGGACACGGTGCTCCTCGGTTACTTCTGTAACGGTAGATACAACTGTTCGTCCGTCATCTGTTTTGTCAACCACAAGGTGTTGGTCTGCGAACGCGGCGACTTGCGGGAGGTGCGTAACCACAAGTATCTGATGAGACGCTCCTAATCGTCCCAGGGCTCTTCCCACAGCGACAGCTGCAGCTCCGCCGACTCCAGCATCGACTTCGTCGAAGATCAGCGTCGGTGGCCCGGCAGTTAAAACCAATCGAAGAGAAAGCATGACTCGGGCAAGTTCTCCTCCGGACGCCACTTTCGCTAGACCATGTTGTCTGGCACCACTATTGGCTCGAAACATGATCTCGACGTCGTCCGCGGGGTCATCGCCTCGAACGTCAACAGACAAACTGGCGTGTTCGAGTGCCAACTCGGGGAGGTAGTGATTTACCGCGTCAGCGAAGGCGGGTGCTGCTGCACGTCGAGCGTTTGCCACATCTCCGGCGGCAACCGCAAGCTCACCTTTCGCTTTGGCTAGAGCTATCTCTAACTCGGTCGCAACGGCTTCATGATTTTGGAGTCGTTCCAGACGCTCAGACACCTCGCTTCTATATTCGATGACGTCGTCCAGGCTGTCGCCGTATTTTCTTTGTAGGTCCACGAGTAGTTGTCGTCGGGCTCGAACCTCAGCGAGGCGTTCGGGCTCCTCATCGATCCGGTCAACCAATTCGCGCATCTCGTCGGTCACATCAAAAAGTTCAGCTTGAAGCCCCCTCAAACGTTCGGCTATTTCCTGGTACGGAGCCCGGCCCCCGATAGCCGCTATAGCTTGACCTAAAAGATCCAAGACCCCCTCGTCCTCGCTGATCGTGACCCGCGCCCGATTTCCCTGTTCTATATGCGCTGTCGCGTCGGCCAACAGTTCTTCTAGATCTTTAAGAGCGTCAGTTTCGCGTGGATCGTTAAGCTCGGCTTGTTCCAGCTCGTTGACTTGGAACTGCAGGAGGTCAATTTCACGGGCACGAGTTCTTGCATCGCCTCCCATGCCTTCGATTTCTTGTAGAAGCCGTCGTTCCTCGCCGCGAGCGGCGTTGAGGGCGTCAAGGTCGATCTGGCCGTGTCGGTCGAGGGCTGCCCGTTGGACTTTTTGTTGCAGTAGAGATTGGTGCTGATGCTGACCGTGTAGATCAACAAGTTTGGAACCTATCTCTGCGAGTTGAGATGCCGGGGCTAAGGCACTGTTGAGATAAGCCCTACTGCGACCTTCAACGGGTATCACACGCCGCAGCACCACCTCCTCACCTGTCGGCATTTCGAACCGGCCTTCTACGGACGCATATTCAGCTCCGTTTCGTACCATCGAGGGGTCGGCTCGTCCACCTGTGAGTAGTTCGATGGCTTGGACCACCATGGTTTTGCCGGCGCCAGTCTCGCCGGTCAGCACGCTCACCCCAGGTCGGAGGACCAACGTCGAAGCCTCAATCACACCGAGATTCTGGACTGAGAGTTCCAGAATCATTAGCGGTCCTTAAGCCCAAACTTTTGTTTTAGGACTTGTTGAAAGCCACCTGTCCCCGAAGTCACTAGGCGAGCGATGGTGTCTGCTCGCGTCGCAATCATTGCATCGCCGTCCGATAGCGCTGCGACGCTGCGGCCATCGATGGATAGGTTGGCTTCTCGTTCTCCGACCACTGAGATGCGAATCTCAGTGTCTGGCCTCAGAACCAACGAACGGTCGAACAACATATGTGGGGCAACTGGTGTGAGTTGGAGCGACGAATGAGTTGGTGCCACGATCGAACCGCGTGCAGAAAGGTTGTACGCAGTAGAACCCGTGGGGGTGGAAACAATTAATCCATCGCCGGCATAAGTTGCAAACGCAGAGCCATCGATAGTTACTTCGAGTCGCACCGTATGGCCTTGAGCCTTCTTCTCTAGGACTACCTCATTGAGGCCTACCCAAGGGCCATCGGCGCACCCGTCTGACCGTTGTATTCGCCCCTGCACCATCAGTCGGTCTTCGACGGGTAATCGTCCCGATAATGCGAGGTCAATGGCGCTTTGGGCTTCGTCGGCTTCGAATTCGGTTAAGTAGCCCAGATGCCCGACGTTGATCCCAAGAACAGGAACGTCGGACGAAGCAACTAATTCAAATGTTCTCAGCATCGTGCCATCTCCACCGACACTGACTGCTAGGTCCGCTCCCGTTGCGAAATCATCTTCAGCGCATCCAGATTCGGAGCAGTTGATCGCAACCGCTTCTTTGTCAAGCAGCCGAACGGAGTGCCCCGAATCGGTCAAGTAGCTGACGATTTGAACTGCCAACTCAGCTGCTTCAGCACGGTCGGGATGCAACATCATTGAAACCACACTCATGACATCGCTTCTCCCTTGGCATCATTAACTGCTCGGTTTATTGCGTCGGTGACTGAAACGCCATCGGTAACTCCCACTCGAGAGTGCATAAAGAATTCTGTGTTTCCACCGGCGCCGCGGAGTGGTGAAACCATTACACCCATGATGCCAAGGCCCGCTTCGGAAACACATTTGGATATCTCTCCGAGAACTCTAAGCCACACGTCAGGACTACGAATGATTCCTTGAGAGCGAGATGTCTCCTCACGCGCAGCTTCAAATTGAGGCTTTACAAGCGTCAGTAGTTCGCCTTTATTCCCGCAAAGAGCGGTCAAGCGAGGTAAGACAGTTCGCAAGGATATAAACGACAGATCAGCAACAACTAGATCTCCCGGTCCTCCTATGTCTGAAAGTTCGAGGTATCGCACATTGGTTCGTTCTAATACGTCCACTCGCGGGTCATCACGGATGTGCTGGTCCAACTGTCCGTAACCGACGTCAATGGCGACGACTTCTCGTGCTCCGCGTTGGATGACGCAGTCAGAGAATCCACCTGTTGATGCGCCGACATCTACAACACGTTTGCCCTTGGGGTCAATCCCAAATGTGGTGAGCGCAACGTCGAGTTTGTCGCCGCCTCGCGAAACGAACTGTGGACCTGATCCAGTAACTACAACGGGGTCACCCGGTGCGACCATACGCGTCGGTTTGCTTGCTATTGCTCCTCCTACTAACACCTGGCCAGCTTCAATAAGTTCGCGTGCCCGGGTAGGAGTCGCAGCCAAATCGCGTCGCATCAACTCGGTATCGAGCCTGCGTCGTGTCATCGCAAAGGGTTCCGTTGCTCTAGCGTCGCCTTCCACACATAGATTGAAGCTACCAGCAGAGCCGCTGGACTGGATCAGACTTGTACCAGCCTTGGTAGCTGCTCACGGAAACACCTCACCAACGAGAGCCTCTAGGTCATCAGCAACGATGTGTGGGCTCGGGTCGCAAGTCGCTGCGTCTTCATATCCGGTAACTCCAGACAAAACGAGACCGAAGTCAAACCCAAGTTCAACAGCTAACAGACCGTCGGTGGCTGGAAGGTCCCCAACGACTAAGTTTCCCTGCGCTCCGCGTTGAGTTTCGAGCCGCCTTAGCGCGAGATCAGCAATCGCTCGATTCGGCTTTCCCGCGATAGTCGGTTGCACTTGCCCTGCCGTAGCTAGCGCAGAGGTTAAGGAGCCGTTGCCAGGGAGCAACCCATCCGGAGTTGGATAGGTCGGATCGTTGTTAGTTGAGATCAAGCGCGCACCTTGGTGAAGAGCGCGGGTCGACGCTGCAAGACGCGTGAAGTCAAAATGGGAGTGAAATCCGACAATCACCGCGTCAATAGCGTCGTGCACGCCAACTCCGTCGCTGGGGTCGAGGGCAATCGCCCCTCGATCTTCAACTGCCTCAATTACTCCGGTTCCGGCGCATACAAGGACCTTCTCGTTAGGTTGCACAAGAGATGCTGCAGCCATAGCTGAAGTCAGCACTCTTCCGGCCGCGTCAATCCCGCAGGCTTTGAGTTTGCCTTCTACCTGGGCTTTGGTAAGGGCAGAAAAATTAGTGACAAAGAGAAGTTGTTCGCCTAGACCGTCGAGGCGTTCAATTGCTCGAGCTGCGCCAGGGATCGGCTGCTCCGCTAGCCAGACAACCCCGTCGAGATCGAGTATCCAAGCGATATCGCTTAGACCTGCCAAGTTCCGCGCGAGCGGAGTAACGATTCGAGGTCTCCTGAACCTTTTTCGTTATGGGCCATCGCTAACTGAGAGGTAGACGACGTCGCGTATTCAATCCTCTCCACAGCGCGGAACACGCCAACGGGAGTGGGTTCGAACGGGCCGCTCGACAAACGACTGAGCATGAATGCTGTCGAGGGATCGGTCTTGGTTTCGTCGTGGACAAGTACAGCTGCTTCCCCGACGTCTGCTACTGACACAACTTTTGCGGCACCGTTCTCGACGATGACGCCAAGCTCGTGGTCTGCGCCAAAGCGAATTGGCTTACCGTGCTCAAGAGAAATCAAGTTCGCGTCGCGGTTCGCCTTCTTTGTGATTCCTTCCCAAGCACCGTCGTTGAACACGTTGCAGTTCTGGAAAACTTCGACGATAGATGTGCCCTTGTGCGCATGTGCTCGCCGGAACATGTCCATCATGTGTTGACGGTCCATGTCGTGGGTGCGGGCAACAAAGGAGGCTTCGGCCCCTAGGGCAACCGACACTGGGTTGAACGGAGCGTCTAGAGATCCCATCGGCGAGCTCTTGGTAACTTTGCCGACCTCACTGGTCGGTGAAAACTGGCCCTTGGTCAAACCGTAAATCATGTTATTGAAAAGCAGAATTTTGATGTTCACGTTTCTGCGCAAAGCATGTATGAGGTGGTTACCACCGATCGACATCATGTCCCCATCGCCGCCTATAACCCAGATGTCTAGATCAGGTCGGGCCATAGCGAGGCCTGTCGCAATCGCGGGTGCGCGACCGTGAATGCCATGCATGCCGTAGGTATTCATGTAGTAGGGGAAACGTGCAGCGCAGCCGATTCCAGATATGAAGACCGTGTTTTCGCGGTCAACTTCCAGTTCGGGCATGAGCATGCGCATCGCCGTGAGAATGGAGTAATCACCACATCCCGGACACCATCGAACTTCTTGGTCCGTGGCCCAGTCTGCTGGTTGTGTGCGCATAGGAGTATCAGTCATAAGAATTGATCCTGTAGTCCTGTTAGGAAGCTTCGATAGCAGCGAGTGCCGCTGCCTCAATTTCGCCAGTGGTGAACGGCACGCCGTTCATTTTATTTACAGCCTTGATATCAAGGAGGAACTTCGCCCGGATTAAGTTAACCAATTGACCGTCGTTCATTTCCGGACAAATGACTTTCTCGAATCTGGCTAAGACCTCGCCTAGATCCTTCGGCATTGGGTTCAAGTTCCTCAAATGTACATGAGCAACTTTGTGGCCGGCCTCTTGTAATCGAGCAACAGTGGCGTCAATAGCCCCCCAAGTTGAGCCCCAACCCAAAATGCAGAAACTTGCATCAGCATCCCCCGCTATTTCAGCGTCAGGGACTTCTATCGCATTAATTTTCGCGGCCCGTAGCTCCACCATTTTCTGATGATTGTCTGGGTCATAGCTGATGTTGCCCGTTTCATCTTCTTTTTCAATGCCTCCGACACGATGCATGAGGTCGGGGGTGCCAGGTATTGCCCACGGCCGTGCCAACGTCTCTGGGTCGCGAAGGTAAGGCAAGAATATTCCTTCGCCGTCTTCATTCGTCCCATTGAAGCCTCTTTGGAAATCAACGCCGATATCAGGAAGCGAATCGATATCCGGTAGGAGCCAAGGCTCCGAACTAGTAGCCAGGTAGCCGTCGCTGAGCAGCATGACCGGAGTGCGATATCGAAGCGCTATACGGCAGGCTTCTATCGCAGCATCAAAGCAGTCGGCTGGGCTGCGTGGCGCCACGATAGGCATCGGAGACTCCGAATGGCGGCCGTACATGGCCATCATCAAGTCCGCCTGCTCCGGCTTAGTTGGCAACCCGGTAGACGGACCGCCACGCTGAATGTCAATGACTACCATCGGTAATTCGAGACTCACAGCGAGGCCGAGAGTTTCTCCTTTGAGAGCAACTCCGGGTCCCGAAGTCGTCGTAAACGCAAGCGCTCCACCAAAAGCCGCGCCGACTGCCGAAGCGGCTGCAGCTATTTCATCTTCTGCTTGAAACGTCCGCACACCGAAATGTTTCAAGGCGGACAGATCATGAAGAATGTCGGACGCCGGCGTAATCGGGTAGGAACCTAGGAAGATAGGAAGACGCGCCAGTTGGCCCGCTGCCACGCATCCCCATGCTAGGGCTGTGTTTCCCGTGACATTGGTGTATTCGCCAGATGGCAACGGTGCCGGCTTGATTTCGTAGTGCGATTCAAAAAGCTCAGCTGTTTCGCCGAAGTTATAACCAGCTTGGAAGGCCGCTTCGTTGGCTTGGATGACCTGTTCTCGACCATGAAACTTGGTACTAATGAATTCCATCGTTGGCTCAACCGGCCGCGTGTACATCCACGAGATCAGGCCCAAGGCGAAGAAATTTTTCGATCGTTCCGCATCTCGAGGCTTCACCCCATGCACTGCTACTGCATCGCGGGTGATCTGACTCATGGCTACTGGGTAACAGCGATAACCGTCGAGACTGCCGTCTTCAAGCGGGTTGCTCTCATACCCAGCTTTTTCAAGGTTGCGTTCTGTAAACGCGTCCGAGTTAATGATGATTGCTCCGCCCTGCACAACGTTATGTAGTTGAGCTTTAAGCGCTGCAGGGTTCATCGCTACTAGGACTGTTGGCGCATCGCCAGGTGTCGTAATAGCGAAATCGGAGATTCGAACTTGAAAGGCCGAGACCCCTGCAAGCGTTCCTTGCGGGGCTCGAATCTCAGCTGGGAATTCAGGCAACGTGGCAAGGTCATTACCTAAGGCGGCCGAAATACTTGTGAATTGGTCGCCTGTTAATTGCATGCCGTCGCCAGAGTCACCAGCGAATCGGATGATGACCTCGTTGAGTTCCTGAAGTGGAAGCTCTCGAGGTGCTGTATCGGTCACGGACCCTCCCGGGGGATGGTGGTCGTCCGAGATCGAACTTTATACCCGCTACGCACAAAATACTCGTTAAAAAAGATGGAGTTCATAGAGACGGGCTAGGCGACGGTAATCGACGTATCGAGGTAGACGTCCTGTATGGCGTTGAGAAGTGCGACGCCTTCTTCCATCGGCCGTTGGAAGGCCTTACGACCTGAGATCAAACCGAGACCTCCAGCTCGTTTATTTATCACTGCCGTCATCACCGCTTCGGCCATATCCGTGGCTCCTGAACTTGCGCCACCACTATTGATCAACCCAATTCTTCCCATGTAACAATTTGCGACCTGCCAGCGGCAGAGGTCAATCGGGTGATCCGAGGTCAACTTTTCGTAGACGTCAGCGTGGGTTTTGCCGAACCCTTTCACAGTATTGAAAGCCCCATTAGTCTCGGGGAGTTTTTGTTTAATGATGTCGGCTTCAATAGTCACGCCAATGTGATTGGCCTGCCCGGTTGCGTCTGCCGCCACGTGATTGTCTTGGCCATCGATGTCAATCGAGCTGTTACGGAGATAGCACCAGAGCACGGTAAACATTCCTAGCTGGTGCGCTTTTTCGAATGCTTCGGCGATTTCTTGGATCTGACGTCCGCTTTCCTCACTACCAAAGTAAATCGTGGCCCCTACTCCAGCTGCCCCCAGGTTGTGTGCCTGCTCGACGGAACCAAACATGATCTGGTCGTAAGTGGCGGGATAAGTAAGTAGCTCATTGTGGTTGAGTTTTGCGATGAATGGAATCCGGTGAGCGTATTTCCGAGTCACTGCTCCAAGAACGCCAAAGGTGGTGGCGACAGCGTTGCAGCCGCCTTCAATCGCGAGTTCAATAATATTTGACGGGTCTAAGTAAATGGGGTTTGGAGCAAAAGAGGCAGCTGCTGAGTGCTCAATCCCTTGATCAACAGGAAGAATCGATACATAACCTGAGTGCGCTAAACGGCCATTCGTGAATAGCGACTGCATGTTCCTCATGACCTGAGGTGACCGATCCGTAACTGAAACCACGTCGGTAACAAAGTCAGGGCCTGGAAGAGTGAGTAATTCCTGGGGAATGGTCTCGCACTCATGGTCGAGGAGGTAGCTGGCCTGATCTCCGAGTAGACCTTCGATGTCGACGCTCACGCCACGACTCCTTAGGTGTCTGATAGGTGGATGGAATACAACCCCGCGGGGCGAAGCCGATCGTAGTCGCGTGCTTCAAAGAAAAGGTTGAGGCAGAACTTACAATCTGCGGCTTTTAATTCTCGCTGTTCATGACAACGACGTCAGTCGATAGGCCACGTCTGCGTAGTCAGGCTCTACTGTCTGGATTCGCTCAAATCCCCGGCTAGCACGCTGATGGTCGCCCGCTCGCTCATACAAATCAGATAACGCGTACCAAAGTCGCAGGTGATAGTCGCGCGCTTTCTTTGTCTGAATCGGCCCCTTTTCGAGAAGACGTATCCCACCTGCTAAATCGCCCGCGTCTGCCAGGGCCCCCGCCATCACGATTCGGCCCTCTGTCATGACCGAAGCTTCGGGTCCGGCAACCCGCAGTTCGTCCCATAGGCGACGCACTGCGTCATATTCGCCGAGCGCCCGGTAACAGTCGGCCATCACCGGCAGCTGGTCGACGGTACCGGTCATGTCGGTGAAACGTTGCAGTCGGTCTAGGGCCTGACGCCATAGTCCTAAACGGTAAAGAGTAAGCCCGTAAAGCTCCTGTAGGTCCGGAACTCGAGGATGCTTTTTGACCAACGGCCGAAGTATGTCCTCAACTTCACCAAATCGTTCTGCCAGAAACTGTTCTCCAGCTTCTCGAAGTTGTTTCAAAAGTCGGTCGAGAGCGCGTTCTGATAAACCCCGGGTATAAGCGGCGTCGATTTCGGGAAGCGGTAGTTGCGGCTGTCGGCGTCGCGTTTGTTGGCTTCGCGAACTGTCATTTACTCGTTCCCATCGGTCGTCATCCCTGCGGGGAGGACGCGTTACATCATCGTTAGACGGCCGTGGCCCACCGGGATCGATGCTCGCGTTGTGCGCCCCTCGTCTTGCTACGCCACCCCATTTGGAACCGCGCGCATCATCGCCAAAGTACCGCTCAGGCTTCTCGACTCCTGGGCCGCGTTGAGGGGAATCTGAACCACGACTATCAGAACGACGACCATCAGAACGACGACCATCAGAACGACGACCATCAGAACGACGACCATCAGAACGACGACCATCAGAACGACGACCATCTGGTCCGGAACCGGAACCGCGTCGATCGCGTCCCTTTGGCGGTTCTCTGCGCGAATTCTTTTCTTTTCGCTGAGGTCCACCTGACCGCTTCTGATTATCTCGGCCGTTGTTATTACGGCGTCCAGTTCGGTCGTTCACGGCTCTCCATGCTACGGGCCGTGGCACGACAATCCGGTCGATAGGTAGCTCACGGGTCAAGGCATTAATCGGAAAGGCCCCGCTGCTCCAACCGATCCAAACTTTGGACTGGTGAGGCGAGCGGGGCTCTCCATAGAAGGATTCTGGCGGTGACCTACTCTCCCAGGGGGTCTTCCCCCAAGTACCATCGGCGCTGGCAGGCTTAACTTCCGTGTTCGGAATGGAAACGGGTGTATCCCTGCCGCCATAACCACCAGAAATATGTAGCGCTCAATCTGAAGCGAGAGAGCACGTTCTTGAGTCGATCCGATTGGGTCGGAGTCGACATGTGCGAGGGACCGGCGGCCCCTGAGCACTCCATAGCGATGCACGATTCCCTTGAATAAGGGTGTCTTTGTTTTCTCGAAACTGAGTATCGAGCCCAAGCCCTCGGCCGATTAGTACCGGTCTGCTGAACGCGTTGCCGCGCTTACACATCCGGCCTATCAACGTGGTGTTCTGCCACGGGCCTTACCTGGTTATCCAGTGGGAGATCTCATCTCGAAACAGGTTTCGCGCTTAGATGCTTTCAGCGCTTATCCTTTCCGCAGGTCGCCAACCAGCCATGCTCCTGGCGGAACAACTGGCACACGAGAGCTGCGTCCATCCCGGTCCTCTCGTACTAGGGACAGCTTTTCTCAAATCTCCTACGGCTACAGAGGATAGGGACCGAACTGTCTCACGACGTTCTAAACCCAGCTCGCGTACCGCTTTAATGGGCGAACAGCCCAACCCTTGGGACCTGCTTCAGCCCCAGGATGCGATGAGCCGACATCGAGGTGCCAAACCTTCCCGTCGATATGGACTCTTGGGGAAGATGAGCCTGTTATCCCCGGGGTACCTTTTATCCGTTGAGCGACGGCGCTTCCACACGCAACCGCCGGATCACTATGCCCTGCTTTCGCACCTGCTCGACTTGTAAGTCTCGCAGTCAAGCTCCCTTGTGCCATTGCACTCGACGTCTGATTGCCAACCAGACTGAGGGAACCTTTGGGCGCCTCCGTTACCTTTTAGGAGGCGACCGCCCCAGTCAAACTACCCACCTGGCACGGTCCCCCGCCCGGATCACGGGCGTAGGTTAGATATCCGTCAAACGCAGGGTGGTATTTCAAGGTTGACTCCACATCGGCTAGCGCCGACGCTTCCAAGTCTCCCACCTATCCTACACAACGTATAACAAATACCAATACCAAGCTGTAGTAAAGGTCCACGGGGTCTTTCCGTCCTTCTGCAGCTAACGAGCATCTTTACTCGTACTTCAATTTCGCTGGGTCTATGGTTGAGACAGTAGGAAAGTCGTTACGCCATTCGTGCAGGTCGGAACTTACCCGACAAGGAATTTCGCTACCTTAGGACCGTTATAGTTACGGCCGCCGTTTACCGGGGCTTAGGTTCAGAGCTTCGCCCGAAGGCTGACCCTTCCCCGTAACCTTCCGGCACCGGGCAGGCGTCACAGCGTATACGTCGTCTTAGGACTTAGCACGCTGCTGTGTTTTTAGTAAACAGTCGCTTTCCCCTGGTTTGTGCCACCGCTTCGAGCTCAAGGCGAAAAGCCTTTTCACTCTAATGCGGTCATCCTTCTCCCGAAGTTACGGATGCAATTTGCCGAGTTCCTTAACCATAGTTCTCCCAATCGCCTTAGTATTCTCTACCTGTCCACCTGAGTTGGTTTGGGGTACGGGCACTTGGTTGCACTCGCTAGCGGCTTTTCTTGGCAGCTGAGGATCAATGACTTCGCCTTGAACGGCTCGGCGTCACGTCTCGGTCTTCGTGAGGAGCGGACTTACCTACGCCTCGACCTACACGCTTGCCCCAGGACAACCATCGCCTGGGTTCATCTACCTTCCTGCGTCCCCGCATCACTCGCCTCACTGCAGTGGGTCAGTTCCTGGCGATCCCGAAGGATCGCCCATCCCCTTAGCAACTGCAGGTCGGCGTCTGTCGCGCAACCTGTGGTACCGGAATATCAACCGGTTGTGCATCGACTACGCCTCTCGGCCTCGCCTTAGCTCCCGACTCACCCTGGGAGGATTAGCCTTCCCCAGGAACCCTTGGACTTTCGGCGGAGGGGTTTCTCACCCCTCTCTCGCTACTCATGCCTACATTCTCACTCGAACCCGGTCCACGACGGTTTCCACCGCCGCTTCACTCCAGGCTCGACGCTCCGCTACCACTCCTGCTATGCAGAAATCCGCGACTTCGGCGTCTGACTTGAGCCCCGTTACATTTTCCGCGCGGGATCACTCGACCAGTGAGCTGTTACGCACTCTTTCAATGGTGGCTGCTTCTAAGCCAACATCCTGGCTGTCTGTGCAATCCCACTTCGTTTACCACTTAGTCAGAACTTTGGGGCCTTAGTCGGCGGTCTGGGCTGTTTCCCTTTCGTCCATCGAAGCTCATCCCCCGAGGACTCACTGCCGCACTCTGGAGCCATGGCATTCGGAGTTTGGCTGGGGTCGGTAAGCTTGTAGGCCCCCTAACCCATCCAGTGCTCTACCTCCATGGCTGAACATGCGACGCTGCACCTAAATGCATTTCGCGGAGAACCAGCTATCACCGAGTTTGATTGGCCTTTCACCCCTATCCACAGGTCATCCGCCCAGTTTTCAACCTAGGTCGGTTCGCGCCTCCACGGGGTCTTACCCCCGCTTCACACTGCCCATGGATAGATCACTCGGCTTCGGGTCTACAGCATGCGACTGAACGCCCTGTTCAGACTCGCTTTCGCTCCGGCTTCCCCTCACGGGTTAACCTTGCCACACACCGTAACTCGTAGGCTCATTCTTCAAAAGGCACGCCATTGCGGCCTGGAACCGAAGCTCCAGACGACGCTTTGACTGATTGTAAACCAACGGTTTCAGGTACTATTTCACTCCCCTCCCGGGGTACTTTTCACCTTTCCCTCACGGTACTAGTTCGCTATCGGTCGACTACGTATACTTAGCCTTACGAGGTGGTCCTCGCAGATTCACACCGGCTTTCCCGGATCCGGTGTTACTCGGGAGCTCAAGTCAGAGTCTGCGCAGTTTTCGCATACGGGGCTATTACCCGCTATGGCGTGCCTTTCCAGAACACTTCTGCTAACTGGCAGATTGGTAACTCTGTGGAGGATCTGGCGTTCCTCCCACTCGGTCCCACGACCCCGAACTGGCAACGCCGCCAGGCTTGGCACCAGTTCGGTTTAGGCTCATCCCATTTCGCTCGCCGCTACTCAGGGAGTCGCTGTTGCTTTCTTTTCCTTGGGTTACTGAGATGTTTCAGTTCACCCAGTTCCCTCTACCCGCCCTATGTGTTCAGGCGGGAGTGACACCCCATTACGAGTGCCGGGTTTCCCCATTCGGACATCCACGGGTCGTAGCCAGGTAGGCGGCTCACCGTGGCTTTTCGCAGCCACCCACGTCCTTCTTCGGTAGTAGTCGCCAAGGCATTCACCGTTGGCTCTTAGTAGCTTGGAAATTACAAATACATCGACAATTTATTGATGAAGATGCTCGTGTTCGCTGTGCAGTTCTCAAGAGGCGTCTGTCGACCCCTGGGGTCGACGACGGCATGGCCGGGTGTTCGAGTTCGAACAGCCGACCAGTGGCCGAGGCCTACGGCCGATGACGCCAGGTCAACGCACAAATGCGTCGACGGGCGGGACCGACCGTCAAGGGTGGCGCACGTGGCGCTCCCTCAAAGCGGGATAGAGGACGGAACTCCGCCGCCCAGGAGACCCGATCTTGTCGAGCTCCTGGAACGTGGCCAACTAGCCAGTGCACTAACTGGGAGTGACCGTCTCCGGTCGACACATACGGTCGACATCGGGGACGGTATGTACTCCTTAGAAAGGAGGTGATCCAGCCGCACCTTCCGGTACGGCTACCTTGTTACGACTTCACCCCAATCGCCAACCCCACCTTCGGCAGCTCCTTCTCCTAAGAGTTAGGCCACTGACTTCGGGTGTTGCCGACTTTCGTGGTGTGACGGGCGGTGTGTACAAGGCCCGGGAACGTATTCACCCCGGCGTTGCTGATCCGGGATTACTAGCGACTCCGCCTTCATGGAGTCGAGTTGCAGACTCCAATCCGAACTGAGACCGGCTTTATGGGATTCGCTCAACCTCGCGGTTTCGCAGCCCTTTGTACCGGCCATTGTAGCATGTTTGCAGCCCTGGATATAAGGGGCATGATGACTTGACGTCGTCCCCACCTTCCTCCGAGTTGACCCCGGCAGTCTCCTACGAGTCCCCGGCATTATCCGCTGGCAACATAGGACAAGGGTTGCGCTCGTTGCGGGACTTAACCCAACATCTCACGACACGAGCTGACGACAGCCATGCACCACCTGTGTAGAGCCCCTAAGGACACCATATCTCTATGGCTTTTCTCTACATGTCAAACCCAGGTAAGGTTCTTCGCGTTGCCTCGAATTAAGCAACATGCTCCGCCGCTTGTGCGGGCCCCCGTCAATTCCTTTGAGTTTTAGCCTTGCGGCCGTACTCCCCAGGCGGGGCACTTAATGCGTTAGCTGCGGCGCGGATTCCGTTGGATGGAACCCACACCTAGTGCCCAACGTTTACGGCGTGGACTACCAGGGTATCTAATCCTGTTTGCTCCCCACGCTTTCGCTCCTCAGCGTCAGTACCGGCCCAGAGTGCTGCCTTCGCTGTCGGTGTTCCTCCTGATATCTGCGCATTTCACCGCTACACCAGGAATTCCGCACTCCCCTACCGGACTCTAGTCATGGCAGTATCGAGTGGCGTCTCAGGGTTGAGCCCTGAGTTTTCACACCCGACTTACCGAACCGCCTACGAGCCCTTTACGCCCAATAAATCCGGACAACGCTTGCGCCCTACGTATTACCGCGGCTGCTGGCACGTAGTTGGCCGGCGCTTCTTCTGCAGGTACCGTCAATTTCGTCCCTGCTGAAAGGGGTTTACGACCCGAAGGCCTTCATCCCCCACGCGGCGTTGCTGCGTCAGGCTTTCGCCCATTGCGCAAGATTCCCTACTGCTGCCTCCCGTAGGAGTCTGGGCCGTGTCTCAGTCCCAGTGTGGCTGATCGTCCTCTCAGACCAGCTACCCGTCGATGCCTTGGTGAGCCTTTACCTCACCAACAAGCTGATAGGCCGCGAGACCCTCCCAAAGCGCCGGAACCTTTCCTGAATGCGCCATGCGGCACTCTCAGGGTATTGGGCATTAATCCAGGTTTCCCTGGGCTATTCCCATCTCCGGGATAGGTTTCTCACGTGTTACGCACCCGTTCGCCACTCTCCCATTGGGACCGAAGTCCCGGGATCGTTCGACTTGCATGTATTAAGCACGCCGCCAGCGTTCGTCCTGAGCCAGGATCAAACTCTCCGTCAAGATCTCGCCAGGCTGACCAAAGGCCTACCTGACACGATCGGAAAGCCCCTACCACGCTTCATAGGGATGGAATTACCCCCAAGCGCAGCAGCTGGCTGGAATTGATGCAGCATCATTGCTTGGCGAGCCAAACAACAACGCTGCGGGTATTGATGCAGCATCATTGCTTGGCGAGCCAATCAACGACGCTGCGAATTGATGTGTCATGATCATGAGTGACCTGACACGATTGTGTGGTTCGACCAGCGGCCACCGAAGTGACAGCCGATCGCCCGCACTGGCGTTTATCGTCCTCTGTTCTGTTGTCAAGGAGCGCTGCGGCCACGAATAGCGGCAGCATGCCGGCACACGCTCAGCCCCTTTAAAGGGATGAGAACGGAGGTGCCGAAACCCCTCAACGTTGTTTGACCAGCGCTAAGAGGCGAAGGGCTACCCTACAGGTGGCAATAGGGTCGAAACAACCTTTAGCCCTAGAAATTAGGGATATTTGACACCTTGTCGGTTCTCAACCCACAACCAACAAATGCCATAGTTTCTTCCCCCGCCTCAGAAGCAGATATTTACCGTGGAGAAGGTCTGCATTTGTCGGTGACAGTTCGGCATCGGTCACTCGATCGCCATTGAGATAAACCCCACCTTCAGAAATAGCCCGTTTCGCTTCTTTACGGCTCTGGGAGAGATCTGTTTCTACGAGTAAATCGACAATTCCGTTGTTGAGCTTTGGACGCCGAGTCGAGGGAATCTCTCCGCTCACAAACTCCAACGCTGATTCCGAGACTGAAGTCAGGTCAGCACCAAGTTCGAACAACACCTCCGACGCCTCAACAGCGGTCATCGCCGCGGATTCCCCGTGAACTACAGCTGTCAGCTCACTCGCTAGCCGTCGTTGGCCCAATCGAAGATGCGGTTCGCTCTCATGTTGAGTAACCACTTCTTCGACTTCTTCAGGAGATAGGAAAGTGAGTTGGAGAAGTAGTTTGCGCACCTCGGAATCGTCGACCCCTATCCACGCTTGATAGAAACGATAAGGGCTCATCTTTTCCGCGCTGAGCCAAATAGTCTCACCGCCCGCCGTTTTGCCGTATTTAGATCCATCGGGTTTGGTAAGCAGCGGCCAAGTCAAAGCATGGGCTGACCGGCCGAGCTTTCTGCGTATCAGATCAACCCCCAGCACAATGTTGCCCCATTGGTCCGAGCCGCCAACCTGCAACTCACAATGTTCATTTTCTGCCAACCACAAGTAGTCATACCCTTGCAACAACATGTAACTGAACTCCGTGTAGGAAATACCATCTCCCTCGGCCATGCGGTTACGAACAGACTCTTTTGCCATCATCTGGTTCACAGTCACGTGCTTGCCGACATCACGAAGAAAGTCCAGAACTCCGATACCTACCGTCCACGCTCGGTTGTCGAGCAGCTTCGCTCGAGGGTCGCTTTCAAAATCCAAAAACTGACGCAGTTGAGGCAGAATTCCCGTCAAATTATGGGCAAGACCTTCATCATCTAGGAGGTTTCTCTCGGCGCTTCGGCCACTCGGATCTCCCACCATGCCCGTTGCGCCACCCGCGAGGCTGATCGGGCGGTGGCCAGCAAGCTGAAACCGCCTGAGAGTCAGCAGTCCAATGAGGTTTCCGACATGGAGACTGTCGGCTGTTGGGTCAAAGCCGCAGTAAAGGACTATCGGTCCTTTATCAAGCTGAGCGGCCAAGGCATCACGGTCAGTCGTGTCATGGATAAGCCCGCGGGCCTCGAGGTCAGAAAGAATGTCCACACCGACAGTGTGCCAAGACACGAGGTCAAGGGTGAAGAACTTTTATGTGTTATCGATCCACTTCGGCCACACCGTCAATAACTTCGTAACGCTTGGGGTGCATGAGGTGTTGTCTTACGGTGCCAAAGAAGAGCAGTACTGCCAACGGCCCAAAGAGCAGCATCATCCAGATCCAGTTGCTCCTGCGTCGACTTAGCTCGGTCCACGCAGAGCGCGGAACAGCAAACACAGAGGCAATCCCATAAAGAACAACAACGGCTGCAACGACCAGCGAAATCCATACAACGGGACCGGAGCGCACGATCAGAATCTACCGGGAATACTCAGCGAATCACCTCATACAACAAGAGCGTTGCGGCAGCTGAACTGGACAACATAAGCCCTATTCCCAAGGCCTGAAATGTGCCATCGAAAACAAACCGTCCGCCAAGGGCCACGAGCACTGTCGCCAGAGCGACTGCCGGCAGCCAACGCGGACAAGAGGCGACGGTTATCTGACCCGGCAGCGACGCTACTAGGTACCAGCCAAAAGCGAACCCCACTGCAAGCAACAACAAGTTTTCTAGCTGAGTCACCAAAAAGCGCATCATGTTGAACCTACAGGAGGGTCAAGGTAAGACCTGTTCAGCTAGCGCGAAACCGCAATGGGCCAGTCTTTGGGTACTTTCGTCGAGAGAAAGTTCGGAATCTACTAGGTCCGTTTTCTTGATCCATCTAAGTGCTTGGGATTCTTCGTTGCCACGAACTACTGCTTCTGGAGGAGCTTTGACGAGATAGCGAATATCTAAATGTAAATGCGAAGGTTCCGATGCCGATCGATTGACAAAAAGATGAACATCAATATCGATGGGGTCAGTCCATATTTCGAGATCAGCTATTCCAGTTTCCTCTGCCGCCTCGCGAAGAGCCACTGATCCCAGGCAACCATTGCCATCTGCATGACCGCCAGGCTGTAGCCATCTATCAACCTTCGTATGTAATAGGACAAGCCCCAAACTGCCACTGTGATCAACAACCCAACTTGAACCGGTGAAGTGACCCTCTAGGCACGAGCGATGCAAAGCGTCTTCGTGCTTTGCGGCAAAATCGAGGACGGTCCGCTGTGCCCGACTCTGGCTGTCATCGTTTGGTACGAAGTTTTCAACAGTTGCTACAGCTACTGCCAAACGGTGGTCAGGAGCGATAGTTGGGTCTTGAGCGCTGCACCAATGAGCACCGTCGCCGGTCACGGCAAGGCGTCCACTAATTCGCGCAAGTTGTTCAATTGCGCCGCCACGGCAACAGCTCCACTGCCCCCGTGGCTATTTCTTCGGTTTCGACCAATCCCGGGTTGAAGGAGCTCAGCAGCTTCTGGGCCCAAATCATCATGCGCATGAACTAGTTCAAATAATTCAGTTCCATCAGCAAGAGATTGGCGGACCAAACTAGCTATGGTCGCGTGGGCCTGTCGAAAAGCCACTCCCCGCTCAACAAGAAAGTCGGCAAGATCGGTTGCCGCCACATATGGCGAATTGGCGCTTGATTGCATCGACTCAGCGTTGAAACGAAGGGTGTTGATCATGCCGGTTAAAGCCAGAAGCGTTAGTCGTACCGTGTCACAACTATCGAACAACGGCTCTTTGTCTTCCTGCAGGTCTTTATTGTAGGTAAGCGGGAGGCCTTTTTGAGTGGTTAGAAAACCAGTCAGATTTCCGATGAGCCGGCCAGCTTTACCCCGAGCTAGCTCAGCGATGTCCGGATTTTTCTTCTGCGGCATCATTGAAGAGCCAGTCGAAAATGCGTCGTCGAGTTCAATGAAATCGAACTCGCTGGAAGCCCACAAACACAGTTCTTCGCCCATTCTCGACATGTGCACGCCGACTGCGCTTAACGAGTAGAGCAAATCTGCGACAAAGTCGCGGTCTGAAACTGCATCAAGAGAATTTGCGAATAGGTTTGAGAAACCGAGCTCGTCAGCAACCATTTGTGGGTCGATCGGTAAAGAAGAACCCGCTAATGCACCGGCCCCTAACACCGAAACATCGGCTCGTCTGCGCGTATCGTTCAGTCGGTCTATGTCTCTCAAAAACATCCAACAATAGGCAGCTAGGTGGTGTGCGAGATCAACGGGTTGGGCTCGTTGCAAATGGGTATATCCCAGAGATAGATCTCACGTTCGAGGGCCTCTTCCGCCCTGTCAAGTAGCGCTTTGATAAGCGACGCGAGTACTTCTTTGAGGGAATCGATTTCGCCTATCGCTACGAGACGAACATCGTTGGCTACCTGATCATTCCGACTTCGACCAGTGTGCAGTTTTGCGGCGGCGGGAGTCAGTTCTGTCGCACGTCGTTCCACCGCAGTGTGAATATCTTCATCAGATTCCGCCCAGTCGAACGTTTCTTGTTCCATCTCCTCCTCAACCGTGTCGAGCGCGTCAAGAATCTCAGAAAGTTCTGCATCATCTAGGAGCCCAACCGCCTGCAGCATCCGAACGTGTGCCCTAGAACCCGCGATGTCTTCTCTAAACATGCGCTGATCAAAAGGCAGCGAGTCGTTAAGAGCCCGAAGG